>Ga0157364_1007622_pt1 | contig 11204 bp, 10 predicted proteins | sample AttsexASBM2_FD_111476 | JGI IMG/M metagenome (GOLD analysis project Ga0157364, IMG submission 111476) | Fungus gardens microbial communities from leaf cutter ant in Ribeirão Preto, State of São Paulo, Brazil - Atta sexdens ASBM2 | ecosystem: Host-associated > Fungi > Mycelium > Unclassified ...
GATAAACTTAAAAATAACGCTACTGCATTACGTGAGCCAGATAGCAAACCACTCCGAGATGGATTGTTTGAGTTAAGGACAATGGGAACTGATATTGCCAGAGGTCTTTATGTTTATCAGAAAAGCAGGAATATTTACCTACTTAGAGTTTTCATTAAAAAGACACAAAAAACCCCATCAGGTGAAATATCTATGGCTTTTGAACGTCTTAAGGAGATGCAAAATGAATAAAGTTAAGGGGACCGCATGGGAGCATGTCAGGGATAAGTTGATGTCTAACCCCGAAGTTCAAGCAGCCTATGAAGCAGAGGTACGTAAGGAAAGGCTTCAAGCCATGCTCGCTGAGTGGCGTAATAATGCAGGACTAACAAGAGCTCAGGTAGCAGAACGTATGGGTGTAACTCCGCCTACAGTTTCTCGCATGGAATCTAATGTGATTAAGGCAAGTATAGAAACCCTAGCTCGATATGCAAGAGCATGCGGTGTGAAACATCCCCAGATCACTTTGTAGCTTAAAAAGCCGCTATGTGAAGCGGCTTTTTAATACGCAAAATCAACTATTTCCCTTTATCTTATGGTTAGATATGCTTGATAGTTAACCTGGCCTATCAGTGAAAGACTGTGTTGTCGGTGTATAAACCACTCGAAGTGTACCGCTATATTTCCCAGGTGATTTCGATGAAATTTTAAACTCTGGTACTGTCAGTGTCATTGGAGCTGGCACACACTGTGCCAGTCCACTCACTCCTGGCAGACTGACTAGTCTTGTTTTCACTTTTCCTGTGTCAGCGCTAACACCTGTCCAGACAATTTCAGAACCATTCTTAACTGCCTGAGGGGAACCGGTAAGCGGATTGACGACCGACAGAGAATAATCCAATCTTTTCGAACTGTCTGTTGAGTTCCCCGTGAACAACGAAAAGTATCCATCGGCTCGACCCGGTGCATTTTTCCCTTCATCGCTAAAAAGTAAACTAATTTGGTTGGAGCTTGAGTTACTGCCATCATATAGACACATATCTACTGTCCGGCTAGCCGTTGCCGAGGCATTTGGTGTACCTGAATTAGAAAATCGTAGCCCTAAATCAACAACTGGAGTGCCTGAGCCAAACTCCGGCAAATAAATCTGCTGGGTACCATAATCAGTGACCTTTATAGTAATATCAGCAGTCCATGGTGCAACATAACGACCACTGCATCCGATATCGGGTTGCAGTCTTGTTGAACAATTATTATTCCATACGGTTAAATTCATAATCAGGGTTGCTTTCCATGCATTGGCTCCTGGAGTTAACTTTGCAAGTTCAGTTCTCGGAATACTCGCTGAAAATGTTATAGGCTCACCAGAGTCGCTACCTGCGGCATTCCAAAGACTGGTATCAGAAAGGGGAGGCCTACGTCTCACGCCATCCAATGTCAAGAGTACTGTTTTTTTTGTGTTTTCTTGGGTAAATTGTAACACAAGTGAGTTACTCTTAGCTGGACTGGTAATACCATTTCCCCAGTAAGGATTCGTTGGGCACTTACCATTAGTTGGTGTAGATTTTGACAGACATGTTAGTGAATTCCACCTATTCTGATTCAACATACCAGAATCCCCCGGACTACCCGGTGTGGTCTGCCCCCCAAATATATTATTGAAAATATCTACTTGGTTAGGCAAAGAGCTCTTATCCATAGTAACCGAGAGAACCACATGATGTGTCACTGGGGCTATTTCAGAAGCAAAGACATTCGCGTTATAAACACATATCAATGCAATCATTATTTTTACTAACCAGTTCATAAAATTACTCACCAAGTACTTAGCTATTATCAGCATCTAATTTCGTTTATCTTTACTGCAACGCAGTGGACCCCGTATAGGTATTCCTTCCCGCAGTCATCATCACAATTTGTTTTCTTTCTTCCGCAGGTAATTTTGCCAGGTCAGTGCGTTGACACTTTTTTACCCCCACATAGCGGACTACATCTCTCATCATTCTGACCGTCATCCCACACTGCCAGTAGGTATTGTTCTTCATAACATATAGCGCCTTAAGCTTGCTCGTCGTTTCGAACATAAAGCTACCTTTACCTAATGGGTCCCATGTAACAACGTTCAATGGGATCCCTCCTTCAAGAGGATGCAGATTTTCATCCAACAACTGTCCAAGCCACGTGTAACGAGTTTGCACGCTAACATTTCGGTTAAAAACCTTTCCAGGTGTCATAAATACCGCTTTAGAACCTGTTCCGCGACTTATTTCTCCGCTTATTCCATCAGGAGAGGATGAAGATTCCATAACGTCGAATTTGCTTTCTCTGTAACCTGGTACAGTAAAGAGTGCTCGACTATTACTTCTCACATCACTTCTTCCCCCTGTATCCACTGAGACGTTTACGCGTGATACTTCCGTTTTATCTTGCTTTTCAACCCCCACCGTGATGGCTGAAGAAGGCATACCGTCACCCCAGCGCCCAACAGCCATTCCATCTCGGTCCAAGATGAGTGAGGAACTATAATTCCCACTACTACTAATTAAGTGACTACTATTTTTTCTATCCCAAGTATCACTAATATTTAAGGATCCTGTACCATATTGCCCACCAAGGCGGCCATAAGCTGAAGTAGTTAGTGTATTTGTATTCACACCATTGAGCGATATCCCAGTTTGGTTTTCTCCTGTATCATCGCTGTAATGGTTCGCAGCAAGATTGTAACTTAATTGATTATTACCCTGTTTACTGCTTTGCCAATTTGTCCCGCCAGAAAACATATTACGGCTATTATTTTGCCCATTTCTACTTGCTGAGAATGAAAGCGTAACAAACATCCCTTTATCTGGAGCTTTTAAGCTACTGTCGTTTCGATAAAAAACATTCATACTCGGTGTGATATTAATGTTATTAACATTCATAGTTCGTGTAATACCAGCCTGCCACGTACGGCTTTTCGAGCGGGTCTGATAAATTTTTTCCCAAGGGACGCCCTGATTGTCATTGAGGTCATAGTCACTCATATCCCGGCGATAAACATACTTCCCTTGATTACTATTGCGGGAAAATCCAAGTGTGGAATACCACATATTCACCGGAACAGAGAACATTACGTTAGTACTTTTGTAACAACCATTTATGCTGTAACTGTGAAGCCGTTGACTAGAGCAGTCGGACGCAGTCATTGCACTACGATAAAAACTCAGTGAGAAGCCGTCATTGTAGTTGACTTGTTGAATATTACCTCTTGAGCCTTCACTTCCATGCAGATAACTCACTCTTGATGTCATAACTCCATCAATCCATCCAGAGTCAAATCCATGATTAAAATCCAAAGCACCTTCCCAGAAATGGGCTGTGTTGAAATAGGCTGTTCCTGTAGTCAACGTAACATTATTGCTCACGGGGATCCTGAACCCGCCATGAAGGACCTGTTTACTACTATGTGCACCAGACATAGCATCAGCATCGGGCACCCCAGCTTGAATAAACCATTGCAGATCTCGAGATGAAAAATCTCCCAACCTGGTGTAGGGAATTGTTTCCGTTCTTACCAATTGGTTATCTTCGAAAATACGTAAAGTTAATGTATAACTCCCCTGAGGGAATGCCTGGGTATCAAGTATCTGTGCTCCAGCTTTTAAATAAAAGGAAGTCAGCAACTGTTTTTCCCGATAAACATCTACCCTCGAATCTTGTGAAAGAAAAACATTAACAGGTGTACCGGTTGAGGCCTTATTCGTGTTTACCCAAGCAAGCGTAGATCCCATTCTAAGACCACGTATTTTACCGAGGGGTAACTGACTAAGATTGATATTTCCTCCAGAGTTACTGAATAAATCTCTGGCATCCATAATGCCGGCCTGTAAATAGACCTTCTTTAGAAAATCTTGACGAAGATAAGCATTATTAAAGTAAATATCATGTGAACTTTGATTTTTTGAACGTTGCCCCTGAAGGTTCCAGTCAAGATTGAGATACCCCCCATCACTAATACCTAATGTGTCATTCCCTTGAACCGAAGCTGACTGATAGCGCCTATCCGCAACAAAATTGATATTTTGCTGATGAATCAATGCATTACGAACACCATCACTTACACTATAATAAACATCACTCTTTTTTGGGGCCGGCAAGTAATCATTAGCAATAAAAAGATTTACCTTGGCATTATTCTCATCGTAGATGAGACCAACCGTCTTCGTATCCAAAAAATCGCATCCAGGCTGATTATCGTTAGTGCTACAAGATAACTGACTATTACGAGGGAACGATTTATTCATCAGTTGATGCAATATTGTATTAAGCCGAGGATTGTTGGGGTATTTACTTTCTATTGATGATATAATCTCATCCGCCTGTATAAACTGGATTTTTTCAAGATCTACCTGACTTTTAAATACACCCAATGATTGACCATAAAGTGAAACATCCGTCAGGACAGTTTGTCCTTTAGCCAACTCTTCAAAGCCTTTAGGTACGCGTAATGAAGCATTACTTTTCATCGGAACTAAATATATAGTTAATAGTAAGGTCAGAAAAGTAGATCGTATTTTCATCCGAGATGACTCTATTAAATAGCAGGATAAACCTGCCATAGTTACTAGTTAAATCAATGATATAGGGCGTACGTACAAAGATAATCAATGCACGCAAAACGCCCTGGTATTGTAATGTCAAATATTATTGATATTAAAAAATCACAATAAAATCAGTGACATTATCAACTGATTATTATGGTGTAGGTGTAGGTGAAGCTGTAGCTTGAGTCACAACAAGACTGACCGTACCAGTATAAGTTCCAGCAGCATTTGCCGGACCTGGGTTAGTCTGAGTAATAACAAAAGGCATAGTGGATGAGCCGTTAGCAATACCGCTTGGGAAAGTGGTGTCGTAATCAAAAGTAGTCGCTGTGGTAGACAGCGCTTTACCATTGACAGATACGCTCAATGGAATAGCGTTAGCGCCATTAGCATCGGTAAGAGACGGTGTATTGGCTAAACTTAAATTAAGCGCACGATTAGCAGTGTTAGACCAGAGTTTGATATTTTGTTTATATGCAGCCAAACCTTTCCCTGGTAAGTATTGCATATTAATAGATGATGGCAGCACTGAGCCGTCAGCTTGTGTAATATCAACAGTCGGATCGATATCAGCAGTAACAGTAATATCGCGTTGAACAGCGCTGACGCTAAATGCGCTAAAAGCAACAGCAAAAACGCTAGCGAGAGAAATAACTTTGATATGATTTTTCATTTTTCATTCCTGTATTTGCTTCCCTATATGGGTAGCGGTTTAGTAAAATCCTTATTGGGATAAGGAAAGTTCTTCGGTTTTTTCTGTTATCCAATTGATATATTTAACTCGATACATTTTACCTCGTGAGAAGGTAATTCCTGCGAGATTAAATTCTGCATCCGGATATACAATTTTATCGATTTTCGTCCATTTACATTGGTTATTAGATTCACACTCTCCCACTTCTTTAATTGGTATCCTAATAGAGCCATTATTAAATACCTTGCTACTGCCTTCAGTAAAAGTTAGGCTTGGCTTAATCGTTTCAGGCGCGACATGAATAAGGACTCCCCAGACTACATTAACTCCAACACTTGCCTTTGCTGCGGGGGACTTCAAATCATCTGCCTGTGTAATGAAGTTATCTTCATTGACATTTTCAAAATAAGCTCGCCACGTTGTTTCCTTTTTAGGCGGTACAACTGAAACAAGTCTAACGATACGCTGGCTTGATGGAGATAGGGCAATTTTTAACGGCGTAATAATTAACCCCGCAGAACTGGATGCATCACTATTTTCTTCATGCTCTTGGGCCGTACCTGCCTGAAATACCTGTTTTAAACTAACCTTAATAAACTTAACTTCATTATCCTGAGAGATAACTTTTATCTGACTAGCCCCTTTAACACCAACAGATGCTTCCATAGGGTAAACATACATTGCACTAAAAGTGGGTGCTATATGTATGAGGGAAACAAATATTAAGAAAAACGTAGATTTAACAATTCCAAATTTCATTATCACAAACTCAATAAATTATAGCTCTATAACAACGCATGAAATCCTGTAAAGGGCATCCATTACATTAGCAACAGTAACCAAGGGAAATATATAAGGAAATCTAATGTAGTTTATATCGGAACAAACTTTAGAGAATTTTACTAGAGTAGAAGCAAAACAAGCATAAAAATAATCTAATAAAATATTAAATTTTATTAGCTGTTATAAAACAATAACTTAAGGAATTTATATGGCAAGTAAAAATTTTAAAAAGAGGAAAAATAAGAATACTTCAGCGCATTACACAATGCGCTGAGGCGTTACTCGACACCTTGGTTAATATTGGAACTTAACGAATGATGTTACACATGAAAAGTGGAACGGTTTCAGAAAAAACAAGGGATGAGCTATGACTAATAGGTAAGATTGTCCATACAATGGATTTATCAGTCTTATAAAAAAAATCTGGTAACCACTCTCTTTCCAAGTCATTATCAAGGTTCATCTGTGGAGAATTAGAAATAATTCTAGATGTAACCAAATAATCAACCCCTTCCTTTTTGTAAGAAAAGTTTATTGTTTTACTGATATACCCTGCAGTTTTATCATTTTTATATAAAACACCTGATATTGATAAAACCCCAACCCCATGACGGAGACTCTGAACAACAGTCACATTCATCCTATCATCTCCCTTAATAAAAGAAACCTCTGCTTTACATTTTTCAGGGCGGACACCTTTACCACTATCATCAATGAACATAAAGGCAGCTAACCACAAAAAAAAGACTAATATTAATTTTTTCATTTTTTCACATTATATATATAATAATTTGAATGACACATGGCTCCACTACCCTCCCCTATTTGGCTTGGGCAGAAAATAAAAGATAGACGTTCGGAATATCTATAGCCTGTAAAGTAGAGGATTTCTTTATCTTTATCTTTACAACTAATTTTTAAATCATTCATAATATCATATATATCATATACTTTAAGGTCACTATCAATATTTGGAAAGACGGAGCAATCATTGTGATAAAAAGGCTTAGAAACAAAAAAAATCCTATTGATATAGTTAGTAATAAAGAAACTTAATAACACAACAATAAAACATACTAATAAAGCTAATGGTTTATATTTAACATACTTACAATTTATCATTCTTTTAGTAAGATACTTTTTTGAATATTTAACTTTAATAAGGCTCTGTTGATTAGAACATGGTTCTTTACTACTATAATCAATAGCATGGGTTTTATTATTAACCACATCTACTGAGATGTTTTCTATTCCACTCCATTTAATATCAGTCAAAGGAGATAATAGAAAACCCCTCCTAGCCATGGTTCTAATAATATCACTGTCTATGCCTGCTTTACTAAGGGATTTTCGTAGTGTAGATATATTCTGATATAATGATGTAGATGTTGGTTCCATACCAAATCTTCGCCAAGCATATTCATATAATTGGTTATGTGTAACAAGGTTCCCTATATTCTCTATGAGTAGCTCAAAACACAAGGCGGCAGAGGCGCTTAGTGTATATATTCCATTCTCACTTGAAATCCTCTTCATCTCTGGCTCAAAGATAACCATTCCATTAATAATTATTTTTCTACTCATAATCCCCTCGGTAAATTTATTTTTTATTATCAACTTAATTATATCTATAATAAATACCTATAAAATAACATATAGTCTATTTCATGAAAAATAGTGACTATCTTGTCAATTGTTTTTAACGACTAAAGAGTTGATAAAAAATCACTACTGAAGTTAGAGCATGAAACTCTAACGCCAATAATAAAAATTAACTCAATCACTTTGAAATCATACCCCACCTTCACTGTCAATCTCTTATTGGATAAAACCAACTTCCATTTTTGTTCGAATACTCAGAACCTTTCACTTTAATACAAGGCTAATCATCACAAATACTAATATTTTCCAGCGGCGCTTTTCTCTCCCACTGTTTCTCCATGTCTTGCATCTCAGCAATACGCTGATAACCGTGATTGAGGTAATAACTCATCCCGATGAGACATACCGCTAATGAAGTCGCCACTATCAATACCGTCCAACTAGCAGAACGTCAATGAAACCAGGCCGTCTGCCGGCGAATTGACTTCACGGACTCACGCGCCTCATTCACTACCTGGGTCCGAGAACTGATAGCTGGCTTTTGCTTCTCGAGAGCCACAGTTTTCACTTCCTCAGATACTTGCAAAATCCCGCGACTGACAGACTGTCGCACAGTATCCGCCACATCACCGCTCGCCGGTGCCAGTGAACTTATGGCACCGGCGAGTTTCGCGTTTTCCTGTCGGAGCAAGGCAGACTCTTTCTCAAAGGCTTCGATTAACGCCGTCACACGGGCTTCTTGCTGTTGCTGATGAATGCCTGAAAACTCTGCGACAGAGGAATCAATCAGCGATTGCAGGTCGATGTCTTGCTGAATATCCCCCATTGCCGCACTCACCAACTGAGCTATCTCATCCTGATCAGACTTACCTAGCTGACGCTGTTCACGCTCGACCGCCGGCGAGTTACGCTAAGATGATAAGAGGCCATTTGCTTTATCCCGCTGAAGGCGCGCACGGTTTCTACGACAACGTCGAGAAACGTCTAAATGCGCAATATCAATAATTCATGATGTGGGATGTAGCGAGCTTCGCGCCGGTTTGCCAGCACGAGGGTTGATGGTTGCGATGACCGTACAGACGAATGCAAGGGTCAACACATGACGGACGGACAAACAACACCAGTGGCTAATAAAGCGGCTCGACTATTTGCGCGCCCTTAAATCGCCCAGTGGGCAACAACGTTTACTTCTCCTGCTCGGTGACAAAGCGACGAGAACGCCGCAGGAAAGTAAGACGCTAATACTGCTGATTAACGCAGAACGTAGTGCGATTAAGGCTAAGGAGGCCCGTACTAAGGTCACCAACCTCATCCAGGCAGAGAAAAGGGCGGCGGCAAAGGAAAAGCGTAAAGCCCGTGACCATCCACTCTACCAATCAGCCGGCTTACTCATCATGGCGGGCCTTGTTGATAGTCCATCCGGAAAACCTACCGATAATGCGGCAGCCCTACTCGGCGCACTCAGTAGCCTCAATGATTTATCCCGTGATAACCCCAAATGGCAGGAGTGGAAAATCAAAGGTGAAACGCTCTCAGAGCAAAAGCGAGTAAAAGAGTAACCAGGAGAGAGCCTGTAAACGTCTCTAAGCGGTTTTTAGGATAAAAATACCCATCCTTATAGCTAAAGGCTAAATGATCGCTTACAGGCCGTTTTAGCCCCTTATTTTGCTAAGCCGTGAGCGAAGCGAGCTGTAGTTAGCTGACTCCATAGCGATGAAGAAGGTTAACTGTTGAAGATAAAAGGATGTGTCAGCGATTCGCCCGAGCGAAGTCGAGGGAGCTACTTATAAGGTTTTAAGGGGCTTACATCGAGGAGCAAACAGCGTTAGCGACATCTTTTTATGTCTAGTCAAACAGGTCAATCGACTCGATTTATCCACAGGTCTGGGATCTATTCTTTTTATCTTTTCTATTCTTTCTTTATTCTAGGGTTTTTAATTAACTGATTTTAAACAAAAAAAAAATCAAAATGTGGACTAAAAATCATAAGTTGTGGACTAAAAATCATAAAAGTGGCAGGAAAATGTGGACTAAAAATCATAGTATTCACAGAAAAAGTCTATTGGTGGTCTTTTTTTGATGACGGCCACAAATGATTAATGTAGCCTTTGCTATTAAACGTCCACAATGATCTAGGTGTATTGAATGTCAGAGCTAGTTGTATTCAAAGCAAACGAATTAGCCGTAAGTCGGTATGACCTTACTGAGCATGAAACTAAGCTGATTTTATGTTGCGTATCACTACTGAACCCAACACTAAACAGCCCATCTAGAGCAGATAGAACCGTAATATTTACGTATCAGCAGTATGCAAAGATGATGAATTTATCGTTAGATAACGCTTATCACAGATTGAATAAGGCAACCAGTGAACTTATGAAGCGAACTGTTGAGATCATTTATCCTACTGGTGATACAGAAAAAACGATTTTTCAATGGGTCAACTTCGCTAGATTCAGTAGAAAAAACCAATCTCTAGAGCTCGTTTTTAGTGAGGACATATTACCTTACCTATTCCAGCTTAAGAAATTTATAAAATATAACTTAGAGCATGTTAAGTCCTTTGAAAACAAGTACTCAATGCGTGTGTATGAGTGGCTGTTAAAAGAATTAACTCAGAAAAAAACTCATAAGGCGAACATAGAAATCAGTATCGAAGATTTCAAATTTATGTTGATGCTAGAGAGTAAATACAAAGACCTGAGAGACTTTAATAAAAAAATCCTGAATCTTGTTTCTCGTGATTTAAACTCTCATAGCAATATGAAAATTGAGATTTTAAAGCTAGGTAGACCCGCTGATACGTTAATTTTTCAGTGTGAGTTAAGCCCCAAAGTGAAGTTAGACGAAAGTACCCCTATCAACTCACATGTAAGCAACATACCTAAATCAATAGAGCCAACGCCAGATCAGCTGCATGATTCCTTAAAAAGGACATTGCACAATGCACTAACGGCAAACGCACAATTGAGTAGCTTTGAAGCTAAATTTCTAAGTGATATGCAAAGCAAGTATGACCTTAACGGGTCGTTTAACTGGCTCAGCGAAAAACAACGCCACACACTAATTAATATTTTAACTAAGCATGGACACTTGAGGTAGTTATGACATTGGTTTCAATTAGTGAAGCAGCCAGGCTGACGGGGAAAGCTCGAAGCACGCTACACAATTATATAAAACAGGGTAAACTATCTACAACTACAGATAGAGGTAATTCAAAAAAGATAGAAATATCAGAACTATTGAGGGTTTTTGGCCCATTGATAGGTGTAGCTAGTGACACTGTCACTACAGTAGCAAAACAACAGCAAACTACACAAGTGAATACAGATGAACTACATGCAAGAATACAGTTACTGGAACAAGAAAACTCACACTTGAAAGACACAAATAGCCTTTTAGAAAAAAATTTGAATGATGTTCGACAAGCAATGTATCTGATCGAGTCAAAGCTCCCTAAGACCCCAGAGCCGGTACCGGAACCTCAGCCCGAACCGACAACACCTGTAGCCACCGAAACGGTCACACCTGTCACCACGAAGAAGTCCTGGCAATTTTGGCGA
>Ga0157364_1007623_pt1 | contig 11203 bp, 10 predicted proteins | sample AttsexASBM2_FD_111476 | JGI IMG/M metagenome (GOLD analysis project Ga0157364, IMG submission 111476) | Fungus gardens microbial communities from leaf cutter ant in Ribeirão Preto, State of São Paulo, Brazil - Atta sexdens ASBM2 | ecosystem: Host-associated > Fungi > Mycelium > Unclassified ...
GAATGATATATATAGTGGTAGATAGAGTAGGAGCTCCTTATCGAGTTCTCTTGTATCAACCCGGTATAAGGTTTATTCACTCGTCCAACTCTAAGGGCTTGTGTCTACAACACCTTTCTCGCAACATGTCTCATGGTGGTGCTGCAACTATCCGGGTATTCCATCTTCCATAGCGGAGATACTCCTATTCAACTTGGTCTTCCATCATGGAGTTACTCCTGTCAGTGTCTCAACACTGAAACCTCCACTTGGAGTAATAGGGGTATTACTACTGAAACTCCGAGCATCTCCTATACTATCAGTTTGTATATAAGACTAGTAGTTACACTGTAATTCGCTAGTCTGATAATCAACAAAGATAATCTCTTATTGAACTCAATCTCCAGTGTTCAATGGCGACACACCAATCAGCACTCACTTCCATCTCAGACTTCTTCCCATCATCTGAAGTTGCGACTATGCGGCAGACAGACAGTACAGCACATAAGCTGAAGCCAAGGTTGTTCCACAAGTCCACTCATCTCTGAGTCCATTCCACAGACTTCCACCCTAGTGTGAACCGTGCCTGACAGTAATAGTAAAAATCAGATTAGAAGAAATCACAGTAGAAGTATTTTTAGATAGTAGCTACTGGCTATAGGTCTTGTTGTAAGTTCAGAGTTTGTAAGAAAGCTGAGATTTAAGCTGAAGAAAATAGAAAGACTGATATATGTAAGAAATGTGGGTAGTATTTTTAATAAGAAAAAACCAATAGAACATATGGTAGAGATAAACATATTTTACTAAAAGCATAGAGAGTATGTGAAGATTGATGTGATAGGGAAACAAAAGTGAAATGTAATCTTGGGAATGTTATAGCTTGCCTGTTATGATCTAGAGATCAACTGGAAAATAGAGAAGATGAAGATGAAGTGATGTCTGGATGAGTGTGAAAAGCAATAGAGGATAGTACAGAAAAAACTAGAGTGGAAAAAGCAAAAGAAAAAAGAGGCAAAATATGAGTGAACAAAATAAAGAGAAAAGATAGAGTGATAGAAGAAAGAAAAAAAAAGAAAGATTACCAATAACTACCCTTTACCTTTAATTTCAGATATTGTAGAGAATATTAGTACTAAGAAAGTATTTAGACTTGTGATGGCGATATAATAATATATGGATAAAGCAGGGAAATAAGTGGAAGGTGGTATTTTAAGCTAACAGTAATGTTTTTCAGATTGACAAACACACCAGCTATATTTCAGACCATGATAAATGAAATCCTTTGAAATCTCATCAACACTAGAAAAATGGTAAACTTTATCAATGATGTAATTGTAGGAACAGAAGAGAAAGAGAAATATGATGAAGTAATAGAAGAAGTTGTGAGAAGATTAGTAGAAAATGATTTATATATAAAACTAGAAAAATACAAGTAAAAGATGTATTAGACTGGCTGATTCCAAAAGGAGTTAAAGATATATAGAAAGTTTTGGAATTAGCAAATTACTGTTAATGATTCATTAAAGATTTCACAATGATAGATGGTAAAAAAGAATTAGAAGTGGGAATAGACAAATAGATAAGAAGAAGCATTTTAGGAGTTAAAGGAGTAATTTACAAAAGAACCAGTGTTAGCAGCACCAGATTTAGACAAAAAAATAAGAATGGAAGTAAATGTGTTGGATTATACTATAGAAGGGGTTTTATCTATAGAGTGTAATAATAGAAAGTGGAGACCAGTGATGTTCTTCTCAAAATCTCTAAATAAGATAGAGAAGAACTACAAAATTCATGATCAGAAGATGTTGGTGGTTATAAGAAGTTTAGAAAACTGGAGATATTTATTAGAGAGCACAAAATTCAAGTTTGAGATTTGAACAGACCATAAAAACTTGGAATACTTTATGAAGGTGCAGAAGTTAAACTAAAGATAAGCTCAATGGGCATTATATTTGTCAAAGCTTGATTTCACTCTAAAATATATACCAGGAAGAAAAACGAGAAAAGTAGATGAACTTAGTAGGAGACTAGACTAAAAAGTAAGAATTAAGAATGATAATAATAATCAGACTTTAATTAAAGAACAATGGATTTGTAACTTAGCAGAAGTAATAATAGAGAGATCTGAAGTAAATATATTAGAAAAAATAAAAATAGCTAGAAGTAAGGATATAAAGCAAGGATATAGAGCAGTAAGGTTAGAAGAGAAAGTGAAAAAATAGTATCAGAATGATGTAAAGAGACCCACCACTTCACCAAAAATCAACTTATTAATACCACTAATGTCTGTTGCCAATCTTATAGATTTCTCTTCTCTTAAGTCTTGAGTCTTAACCCTACTACAAACTCCAATGGATTCTTGCTTGTGTCTTTATGATTGTAATGACCTACTTCCTTCTGTTATTACCAAATGAACCCCTACCCTTCTATAACATTCAAGATCTCTCTATTAATATTTCTAACTATCTGGCTCTATTATTCTGTAGTTAGGCTAGTAATTGTTTTGTCTGATTAGAATAGACTTGCTGTTTTTAGAAAACTTCATCCTGCTCTCTTAGAATTCTCTAAAAATCTTAAACTCTATATAACCCTGCAGAATTTTCCTAGTTACTCTAACAAACAATTTCACAAGTGGATTTATATTTTTGGCAAGAAAGTGAGTAAGTGTATGCTTACCAGGAAAATATAGGATTATACAATTAACTTAAAAGAGGGATTTATGTTAGAACAACTGGGCAGAAGAGCAAAGCACTTCAAATCTCTAGGAAATTCTAAGTTTATTGTTCAAGAAATTACTAAACTATATACTTATCTTTAGAAAATCCTAAGAGAGTAGAATGAGGATTCCTGAAGATGATGACCACTCTATATAATAACAGGTCTATTCTAATGTGTCAGAATTTTGATTACATAAGTAAGGAATAATAATACTTAAGTAATCAGGAATAGTTTAGAATAAAGAAACTGAAATGGAAGAGAGCTAGAGTATTTAGCAAGTACTTTCAGAGTATGGGAAAGTAGATAAGTATATGTACAGATAACACTAGAAGACTTTGGAAGACTAAAAAGTATTGTGGAAGAGCAAGAGAGTGTATTAAAAAAAGTTTAATAATATATCTAGATAGTTAGGAGTATTGGTGTACAACTTAAAGGAGTTTAGAGCATGAGAAATTAGATAAGCAGATGAGTATGAATGTGGGAAAGAATCATAGAACATAGGTCAGCCAGAAAATATAGAAGAAAAAAGTCTTGGAAGAGCCAGTTCCCTTATAATTTATACTAAGAAAAGAGAAAGTTTATCCTTTGTCTTAAAATAAGAAAAAGAAAGTGAGAAAGTTTATATAAGAATAGCTATACAAAGGGTATATCAAACTCTTGTCATATATCTATCTGAACATATCTGATATGTCTAAATCTATCATGGATAATGCTTACATAACATCTAATCTGCTCAAAATATCTTCCTTTTGGTTTATACATACTCTTTTAATATAAATTAACCTGATTCCACTTTATATCTGATTACTCCATAACTGATCATATGACTTCATCATAATCTTCATAGAATTCCAGACTCTATTCCAAGGATTTTAGTATACTTAGAGTAGTTATTTGTCTCCTCCAATCCTTAAATATAGTCTTAATTACTAAGTACTAGTATTTAAGGTGTATAGATACTCTGTAGTTCCTTACCTTGAAAATTGACTAGTGTTGTGCATCATTCTGGATGCCTATGCTTAGAACTTTAGCTTTTCTCATGTTCTGCTTATTATGACTTAGGTCCAGGGGTTAGGACAAAAGACTACTCTTATATTGAGTAACACAAGAGAACTCAATAGAGTTCCTAAGTACAAGACATCTATCTTATATACAAACTACTGATGGTCTGTGCTACACTCTTTTAGCCCTATCCTAATGACCATGTATATATTCACCTTGAGGTCAACATGTGTTAACCATGTTGTATGATATTATCATTTCTAGAACTTTCTACATTGTTCTATCATATCATGTGAATGTGCAACTTATGTGACTGTGACTGTGACCTGTGATGTCACATTTTGTCTTCTTCACCTATATTTAAATAAAGAAAAAGAAAAGAAAAATAAAATAAAGAAACCTAAAAGAAAAGAAAAATAAAATAAAACCAAGTCCATTGTTTACAACTCTAACACTGCTTTCTATTATTTATGACTACTATAACATGTAAAGATACAGTATATTTGTTAAAGCCAAGGTTATCTGTAATTCACATCTGCATATCACAGATAATATTCATATGTCTTATTTAATGTTTTCTGTAATTTTCTCACAGATTTTTTCCTCTTCTGGACATGTTTCTTATCTGACAACTCTTTAAGTTGTCTTAAATGGCATTAGTATTCTTTGTAGAAAAGAAGGATGGCAAAAAGTATATGGTACAGAACTATAGATACTTAAATGAATGAAATATGAAAAATAATAATCCTTTATCTTTAATATCAGATATTATAGAAAATATAGGTATTAAGAAAGTATCTACAAAGTTACAATAATGTATGGATAAAGAAAGGAAATGAGTAGAAAGTTGTGTTCATAACACCAAAAGAGTCATTTGAACCAATGGTGATATTCTTTAGGTTCACAACCTCACCAGCCACTTTCCAAGGTATGGTAAACAAAATCCTAAGGAATCTGATCAATACTGGAAAGATAGCTAACTAGCTTTATTAACAATATAATAGTAGAAATAGAGGAAAAAGAGAGATATAGTGAGATAGTAGTAAAAGTAGTAAAGAGGTTAGAGGAAAACAATTTATATATAAAACCAGAGAAGTGTAAATGGAAAATCAAAGAAATAAGATTTTTCATAAGTAGTAATTGGGCCAAACAGAATCAAGATAGAAAAAGAAAAGATAAAAGAAATTCTGGAATAGCTAGCCCCTAAGAGAGTTAAAAACATCCAAAAGTTCCTAGGACTTGACAACTACTATTGTTAGTTCATAAAAGACTTTTCCAGAATTGCTAGACTATTACATAAGCTGGTGAGAAAGAAGCAGAAGTGGGAATGGGAAAAAGGCATTTGAGAAGTTGAAGAGGAAGCATTAGACATGGTTGACATCTTATTATATGAGACCCATTAGATTTTTGAAAGATGGATAAGAGAGTATACATTATCCAAATACACAGAACATGAATATTGAATAACTTGTAGCTTCAGCTGATATGCTTCATCTCTACTAGCTATACTTGTCACATATTTTGGAAGTCTTACTGAGAGACTTTGTAGAAGATAAGTCCATCAGAAGGTGGTAAGGTATGTTATCATCAATACCAGAAGTAAGTTTTAGTTTTAGTTAATTTTCAGGATAAGAGTTAACAGTATAACTACCAGCTTATATGCCAAGTATTCTATTTAACTAGGAGATAGAGACTTTAAGCAAGTTACCCTAGGTCTGGATAGTCTTCAAACATAAAAGTAGAGATTCATGGAATTGTTGGGAAGTTTAACAAAGATGTCTAAGAAGTAATTGACATGGAATGGAGAGAGCTAATCTGCACCAAAAGAGGTTTGGAAGTGTAGATGAGTTGGTAGGCATTATCCATGAATTAAGATGAATGTGACTAGATTGAAATGTAACAGAAGGTTTACAACAGAACTAATGCTAGTTATACCAAACTTAGACAAAAAAATAAGGATGAAAGTTAATGCAAGATGGAAGATGAAAACTAGTAGCCTATTTCTCTAAGTTGTTGAATAAAACAGAATAAAATTATAAAATTTACAACAAAGAGATGTTGGTAGTTATAAGAGTTTAGAATCAAAGATACTCATTAGAGAATGCAAAATTCCAGTTTGAAGTTTGGACTGATCACAAAAATCTGAAATATTTCATAAAGGTACAAAAGTTGAACCAAAAGTAAGTAAGATAGGTTCTTTACTTATCTAGATTTGACTTTACTTTAAAACATGTACCTGAAACAAAAATGAGGAAGGCAGATAAACTAAGAAGAAGACTGGACTGGAAATAGAAACAGAAAATGATAATGAAAATTAATAAAAGAAGAATGGATACATAGTTTGGTAAAAGTAGTAGTAAAAGGACCAGAAGTAGAGATACTAGAGAAAACAAAGAAAATAAAAGAAAAGATAAAGAAGTAGTTAGAGTAGTAGAAAAGATAAAAAAGATAGGTATTAAAGTATTAAAAGGAGAAGAGTAAGAGATAGATAATGAGTTGGTATTGAAGAAAGAAAAAGTGTATGTTTCTAAGAATGAGGTGCTGAGGTTAGAGATTATACAGTTATATCATGATGTACTGGTAGCCAGATATGGAGACAAATAGAAGATGACTGAATTAGTAACAAGAAACTATTGGTAGCCAGAAGTGATAAGGAATATAGAAAGATATATGAAGAGCTGTAATTTATAAGAATGAAAAACTATATAGAACCTCTAGTAGGAAAGCTAATGACAAATAAGGTTTCAGAGAAACCATAGGTGTCAGAATCAAAGACAGTAGACTCTATTTATTTCTATTTTCTTTTCCATTTTATTTTTATTTTTTAGACTTAGGGTTAGTATAATATTACACATAACTGTTACAAATTGTCATACAATGGAACATGGCATCACACTTTGGTCACAAGTCACAAGTATGGTTACACAATCATATACCACACAGAAGGATATAAAAGGTTCTAGAACAATGATGTCATCCCACATATTAATGACATATAATATGTATAACCTTTAGAGTAGACTAAGGTTAGTATAGCATGGACCAGTAGTCTAGTTTATATAAGATAGACACTTTTTATACTTGGAACTCCATTGAGTTCTCTTGTATAAACCCTATACAAAATTCCTTTATTGACTTAACTCTTTAAGTTTTTAATTGTAACATTAGAACTCAATATCCATTTCTTGAAACAATTTAATCTAGGGCCTTTTCTCACTTACTCTTTCATCATTCTTGACCAAGAAACAGCACCATTCTTTAGTCAAGAAGAATTACCAGGCCCTAGGCATAAGAGGTATACTAGCTGAGCAGAAGAAGCTTAGCCATTTTTCTTGTACTAAAGTCTGCTAGTACTTGGAAAACATATCACCTTTTGTGGATGTGTTAGTTAGTTTTTTGCATAGTAGCTTTGTACTGCTGGTCCACTTGTGATCAGTTCATGTAGAAAAACAGTGGAAGCTTTTATAGCACTATCTAGAGTAGGCATTTCCTCCTTAGGGATATTCATATACAAGTTTCTTAGGATAGTAGTCAGTTATTTAAGTAGATAGTGTGAGATGGGACAAAAAAGGGCCTACTGGCATCTACCAAGGTAAATTCAAGTTTGGATTATAAGTCAGAAGAGGAAACTAGCACTAGCTCTGCCTTACTCTTATACACATTCTTATCTCTACACTACCACTACCATTATTATCAACCAAATTTCCATCTCTTTATAACAATATAAGTTAACTCAACCCAATACAAGCTGAATAGTTAATTCAGCAATACCAAAACCAAATTACTAATATGCAGGCATAACTCCAAACACTGGCTAGAGAAGTAGCAGCAGCAGCAGTTCCTTGACCCAACACTGGATCAAACATAAAAGTGGCAAAGGAACAAATGTTTAATAGAGAGATAGGAAAGATTTTAAGATTCTTAAAGACATGCAGACTTTTTATTAGAATAAGAATGAGAAATAATATGGTGGAAGAGCAGATGTAATGGGTTTTATCTTATGTGCAGAGAGGGTCAACAGATATATAAAAGAAAACATTATGAAAGATCTGGAGAATGGAATTTTGAGCTATGTGACAGTAGGAGAATTTTTAGCTGATTTAAAACAGGAGTTTGAAAGTGGTGAAACTAAGGAAAGTAGAACAAGAAAGTAGAATAATAGAGGAGTTTGTGCAAGAATTTAAAAGGGCAGCAAGAGAAAGTGGTTATAAAAGAAGACCATTGACAGAAGAGTTTAAGTGAGAAATAAATAAAGTGATTAGGAAGAAACTGATGGAGGTAAAATGATCTCCAAGAAACATCAAACAGTAGTATAAGTGAGTAATAAATTTAGACAAACATTGAGAGGAGAATAAGTGGAAGGAGAAAAGATTGAGAGAAAGAAGAGAAATAGAAGCTTAGGTACTAAGAACATATATTGGTGGAGTACAATGGCAACAATTGCTACAGCTTCAAGTTTAGCTAAGGAGGCAAGAGGTTCCTCAACAGTGAGTGCTAACAAAGAGTGCTGACAGAGCTTGCTCTGATAGAGAGAATTGAATGAATAAATGCAACTATGGTATATCTAAATCAACAGACAGTGTTTGCACTGAGGTGAGATCTATATGCTATAGATGTGGATCATGGAAGAAATTGTTATAACTGCAGTGGTTTTGGTCATATTGCAAAAATCATAGAAATCAGAGAATTGTGGGATGAAGAAGGAGAATTGATTATGAGAATAATAGATAGAGTGATTTAAAAGAAAAAGAGAGTCTGGTAGTTATTGACTAGGCTCTAATAATTACAACAGGTTTACAATGCTCTCTAGAGTAGTAAATAATACATTCTACTACAACCTAGACAATGAGAACATGCTGAGAAAAGTTACAGTGAAGATTGGACTGGAAAGAATTGGTATGCAAAATGGAGTAACAATGGAGGTGCTATTAGATAGTAGTACAATGGAATTAGTCATAAGTTTAGAGTTCACTAGAAAACAGGGGTTCAAATTGAAAAAAAATAGAAAAACCTATTTATATGAGAAATATAGATGGTTCCTTTAACAAGGAGAGACCTATTGAGCATACAGTGGAGGTGAATATCTATTATCAGAGATACAGGGAAAGAATAGAAATTGATGTAATCAGAGAACAGAAATAGAGTATGATTTTGGAAATGCTATGGCTTACTTACTACAATACTGAGATTGACTAGAGAACAAAAGAAGTGAAGATAATGAGGTTTTCAGAAGAGTATAAAAAGCAGTAAAGACTGAAGTAAGGGAAGTTAGGGTGGCAAAAACAGAAAAAAGAAGAAGAAAAAAGAGAAGAAAAGAAAAAGAAATAAAAAAAGAAGGAACAAAAGGAGGAGAAAGAAAAGGAAAAGGAGAGGACAATGGAAGTGAAGAAGGTGGTTGTTGTGGCAACCACTAGACCAATGTCCAATAGCAGCACAAGCGGTAAATCTCAAAGGCGGATATCTAGTAGGAACACAAGTTGTGTATTCACAAGAGAACTTGACAGGGAGCCACAACAGTATTCTACCAACTATTTATATAAAATCCTTCTGGTCTATGCTACAACTTCTCTACATCTACTCTAATGTCCATGCCCTGTCCTTATGTCCATTACTCATCCACCATACTTCTTCCTCAAGGCCAGCATACTATATACATGTGCCCTGACATCATACTCTTAATCTCTGTTGACCATGCATACACCATGTGTATACCATGAGAAACCCTTGTCTCTTGATATTACTCTAATCCTAGACTCTTTCTAGACTCTTTCTGATCTTTCTAGACCCTAAGTTCTTCCAGACCGCTCTAGACTACTCCAGGCCTATGACATCATGTCATGTGAATTCCCAGTCACGTGCTCTTATCTCTCTCATTGTAGACTAATAATTACTACTATAATATTTAAACCCTAACCCTAGAAGTCAGTCCACACTTTCATCTTATAACAGTGGTAGAGGAATGAGAGATATGGAATAAAAAAGAAGAAGTAGCAAAGTCCAAAGAAAAGGCCAAGAAATTGGTATCTCAAAGATTTCATAAGTAAATTCATGTCTTTGGAAAGAAAGTGAGTGAGAGGATGCCAACAAAGAAGTTATGAGATCATGTGATAAAAATAAAAGAAGAGTTTGTGCTGAGAAAGAAGAAGGTATATCTGTCATCAAGGAAAAAAGGGGAGAAGTGCAAGAGTTCATCAAAGAGCAATTGAGGAAGAGATATATTAGGCTTGCAAAATCATCTTAAATGGCACTAATATTTTTTGTAGGAAAGAAGGACAGTAAGAAGAAGATAGTTGTTATAGAACGAAAGTGTGGACAGACTTTGGCTAGAGTTAGGGTTAGCTGGACATAGATAGATAGATAATTATTAGTCTACAATAGAGAAAGAGCATGTGACCTGGAAGTTATGTGATAGAAGCTAGAGTAGTTTAGAGCAGTCTGGAAGGACTTAGGGTCTAGAAGGATCAGGAAGAGTCTAGAGAAGAGTTAGGGTTAGAGATGACGTCAAGGGACAAGGGTTCCTCATGGTGTACACATGATGTGTATATATACAGCGGAGATTAAAGGTATGATATCAGGGTGCATGGAGGAAGCATGGTGGCCTTCGAAAACACATGTGGATGAGTAATAGGACATGAGGACGATGCATGAACATAAGAGCAGATAATTATTGTTGTAGCACAGACCAGGAGCTTGTAGTATATATAGAGGATCAATACAGCGAGGGCCCCTTGTCGAGTTCTCTTGTAATTCCCACTACTAGATAGCCTACTAAGAGCTTTGCTAAAGTCAGCATATCACAAGTGCCATTCCGGCAAGTGGTTGCTACAACAATAGTGTAGGACTATAGATATTTAAATAAATAGACCATTAAAAATAATTATTCTTTACCTTTGATTTTGGATATAGTAGAAAATATAGGCATAAAAAAAGTATTTACTAAATTAGATTTATGATGGGGGTATAATAATATACAAATTAAGGAGGGAGATAAGTAGAAGGTAGCATTCATGACTCTAAAAGAGTTGTTTGAACATACTGTAATGTTCTTTGGGCTTACAAATTCATTAGCAACATTCCAAACAATAATAAATGAGATTCTTCAGAACTTGATCAACACTGAAAGAAGTAGTGAGCTTTATTGATGATGTTGTAGTAGGAACAGAGGAAGAAGAAGGGCATGATAAAACAATAGAGAAGATAGTAAAGAGGTTGGTGGAAAATTATTTATATATAAAATTAGAGAAGTAGGATTTTTAGGAGTAGCAATTGGACCAAAAGAGATTAAGATGGAGAAAGAGAAAATGAAAAAAGTATTAGATTGGCCAACTCCAAAAGAAGTTAAAGACATACAAAAATCTTAGGACTAGCTAATTATTATTGGCAGTTTATTAAGGATTTTGTGGTAATAGCCAGACTACTACACAACTTAGTAAAAAAAGATCAGAAGTGGGATTGGATAGAAAAGCAAGAGAAGGCATTTCAGGAGTTGAAGGAGAAATTCACA
>Ga0157364_1007624_pt1 | contig 11203 bp, 9 predicted proteins | sample AttsexASBM2_FD_111476 | JGI IMG/M metagenome (GOLD analysis project Ga0157364, IMG submission 111476) | Fungus gardens microbial communities from leaf cutter ant in Ribeirão Preto, State of São Paulo, Brazil - Atta sexdens ASBM2 | ecosystem: Host-associated > Fungi > Mycelium > Unclassified ...
TACACTTGCTACTCTTGCTAGAACGAAAAGACCCGCGGGACGATTTTAGAAGTGCATATTTCTATATAAACTATAATTTTTTTGGAGATTCTGTTTAAAAATTAAATCACGATACACATAGAATAGAGCATTTTTCTAAGAAGATATTTTAATAATAATAATAATAATAATAACTTAATTGAGATACAGTCAATAAAATGAACTTGTGCAAAAGAGGATTGGTTTAAAGTTGCACTACAATTTTACAAAAAGCAAGCAACAGTGTTGTTTATAAACCTAAATCTAAAGCTAAACTTAAAACATTAACTTAAACTAAAAGAAAATAATAAGAAATATTATATCGCATCGACTAAACTAAACTTATATTGATGTAATATATTTCCTTTTTTTAAAAGAGTGACAACTTACTTAAAGAATGTAATTTTCGAATTATTATCATGAATGAGTTAGGTAAAGATTACTTTGCCAGTCAAAAGTAAATTAACTTTACAGTCCGCCAAGTAGCACTTGTGTCGTTCTTAAGGTTTGCAAAGAGGTCATAACACTTTCTACAAGATACATTTTGAATTGTGTCAGTTTTGTAAATAAAAAAAGTTTTCTTTTTTACATTTAGAATTAAGATAGTTTTAACAATTGAAGTTTGAAGAAGAACTATTTTATTTTGAATTTAGTCAAATTAACTGATTAAGGTAAATATAAGTTATTGGTGATATTTCGAGTTACGTCACTTTTGATGAATCGTTCGGATTTGTTATGATTTTATAGGATATTAAAAAATATAAAATTATCAATTCAAAAAAAGGTAATTTTGTGAAGAGTTGTGAAACAAAAATGATAAAAATGATCATGTTTCTAAAAGTATATTCTTTGATTAATCAATAATTTTCTATTAAAAATTGAAAAAGAATTCTTTTCGTTTTCTAAAAAACTTAATTTTTTGTATCACTTTTGAAGTAAGGGAATGACATGATAAAGTGATTTGAATACGAAGTGAAATAAATAAAATAATAAAATAACTATATGAAATAATACAGCTTCAAAATAGTAATGAAGAAAAATATAATATAAAATTATATAGACAGTAAAATTGAGAATACATTTATGTATTTGACAAATATCTTAATTTTTACAATATACAATATACGTTCCACCTAGCTTTATCCACAGATTGCTCAATTGGTATTAATAGCACGCAATTGAGAGGAAAAGATCTGTCGTGTTGGAACGTCATTTCTGCATTTCTCGCTGTACGATCAGACCTAAACATGTTGCATCGCGCAATTGCGCCTTTTGTCGAAACGCGTCGGTCGGTCACTCGTAAAAGTAATTCGACAACGTCAATTAGCCGCTGGCCAAGGATTTCGGGGGTGGTTAGAACGCCCGGAGAATGCGAAGGGCGAAGGAGAGCGGGGGAAGGGTGCGCAAAGTGCCGAGTAATTAGTTTACATCGTGCGACTCGCGCAAACCCCCGGCGTTGCTTGTTGATTAAATGCCGCCGCCGGTAGCCATCGTTGTCGCGCGCACGTGTGCGATTAGATGCAGCTCGATCGACTAGCTGCATTTCCTAGCCTTTGCTCTGCCGATAGAAATTGGCAGGTTAAACGTCGACAAAAGCAACAGTCCGGTTTGTTGAAACCGCGTTAATGTCTCTGAATGATGCCTCTTTCACACAATCGACTCAAAGAAAATCTACTGATAGGTATATTGCTATTTCAGTTACTGACGTATAACGTAATTTCAGAGAAATAATATTCAACAAATTGGTCTATTAAAAATTTGGCGCAATTAATTTTCCTATGACTGCCAAATATTTCATTTATCAGTCAATCTGATTCATTTAGCAATGTTATTCTTCAAAAATTATTATTCATGTCCAAGGAAAAAGACAGAGAGATAGATAGGTGGACAAATGAAGATCATTATTAATATTCTATCTCTATAATAAAAAAATAATAAGTAAGTAAAAGAAGAAAATGAAAAAAAAAAGAAGTAATAATAAAATAAATATTATAAAAATAATAGAAAATAAAATTATAAAAATACTAAAATGTAAATATAGACTTGTGAACTAGAGTTGAAATTATGAACAAAAAATTAATAATATTAAATGAAAATAGAATGACTTAATACAAATAAGTGAAGAAGTCCCATATTTGGTCAAGGTGGGTCTTGGCGCCCAATAATGTTATTGATTTAGAAATATATGATAATAACATAAAATGTAAGCTGGTTATCAATTCTTCTTAATATTAAATATATAAACCTTGACCTTGAACGTTTCCACTCATGATTTGAGTCTTCATCAGCAATCTTTCCTTCTAACACAATTGGTTGGATTATTGTATTACAAAATAATATCTTCAACGATTTTCTTCTCAAAAAAATTGATAACCAGCATTGACTCCTATCGGCTGTACTTTATGTTATTATCATATTATATATTTCTAAATTGTTCAATTAAAGGAATCTATGAAAAACTTATTAGTTTTGTGTTAATTTATAATTTCTCATTGTTATTGTATGAATTTTTATGATAAGTTTAAGCTGCATACCGATTATTTGTCGGTCTTGAAACATAATCTTAGACTGAAGCTGAAGAACGTGATGTCACAAATTAAATTGACAAGCAATTTAATATTACTGACGCTAATGAGCATCATTAAAAAATTAATGACAATTAAAATGTCGCTTTAAAGCGTGACAATCGAAAGTCATACAAAGTAGTCAAAGTATGAAATTTCCTTCTCTTTTTCTTTTCTCTTTTTTTCCTTCTCCTTAAAATTTGGAGAGCCAACTCCAAAATTTTTGCGAGCTGAATATGCGAGATATAAGAGAGCCCGCCGGAGGAAAACAAGACGTTTTATTTTCACGCATGTACGACCAGCTTTGCGTGTCATTTTCTCACTCTCTTGGAGGAATGCGACTTTTGCGCGCGCGAACATCATGACTTCTCTTTCTCTACATCCACCGTGAAATTGACTTCAAAGAGTTTCCGGATGGCGCGAAAGGTCCATCATTTTCCACCCCTCGCGGAAGCTGGGGCGACAATGCACGCGTATACAGGGTGTCCTAGATAATGCGCATTTTTCGGTAATTCTGTCATTGATATTTTTTTCGACTGAATTTCACGAGATCTATTTTTACGTATCGGTTTTTTTAACTTAAAAATTAATATGAAACGTTTCATTGTCGCGATCGTAGACGGCAATAAATTTAGCAACCGTCGCAAATATGACAATCCGAACAAATTTGTTTCCATGTTCAATCATTAAGGAAGAAATGATTCGATTATTGATATCTCGTTTTTAAAAGTTGCGAAAAACGATCGATATAGAATATAATCACCAAAATAGAACGCGAGGACAGCGTGCAAGCTTGAATAAAAGGCGAAATTTCGGAGCAAAGAATTTTATGAGGCTAGCTTATTACATCTCGTAAAATACCTTTATGGGACAGTATACTGTGTTGCTCGGGGCACCTTGTATAACGTATATATATTCATATATACGTATAGAAAAGGGTGCGAACGGACGAGCGGGAATGGGCGGGGCTGCAGATGCATTGCAGCGTGTGCATGCCGGGCTTTCTAATCAGGCATAGTACTTCTCGGAACGCATCCGCCTATATTCAATCAGTCGGGTTATAAATTTTCCCGGTGGAAACCGTCGAATATACATATATATCCGGTTCGACGAACCGTCGAGAGTCTTATTCGCGGCTGTGTCTGCACGTACGTCCGTGGATTTTTCCGCGTAAGTACCTGGTCTTGCGTGCGGTCTCGATCGCTCTCGTCGCACCCGATTGTCGCAAAAAGACACGGGACTGTCCACGGTAATCGGCGCGCGAGTAATGATACACCTGGGCCACGACGCAGAAGCGTGTACTGCAAGAAAATACATGAAGATTCCTATAATTTGCTGCCATCGTCGAACTGATCTCATTCCCGTCTCGCGCTGCGAATTCTTCAAAAGGCTTTCGCAAATCTGTGCATATCGCGACGCGTGCAAATAGCACACACTGTATAAGTATACCGTACGCCTGCTGATGTAATGGAGATATTCAGTGGATGGCCATTCATTGGATATTCCGATGGCTCGCCGTATTTTCTGCGAACTTATTCATTATTATTGTTAACTTAGGCGAATTTAAGCCTACATAAATTGATGAAAATCATACAAATCGAAACAATTTATCATTCGCGCAAGGTGGGAAACGAAAGGAAACCTCATTTCAGGGATGAAAACATTAAAACTGTGGAAACAATCTAATTATTCTGTTACCTTTGTTACGACGTAGAATGTCTGGAATTATGGTCTTTATGGTAAGCATAAACATATTGTTCCGAGCCTCACACGGTTTTTCCCTCGTGCGCAGCTCATCGTGTTACTGCCCGAGGCCCTTCATTTCATTCCACATTTTCCGAGTAATTACTGAATGACAATTGAAGGGAGTTACGGCTGTTTCATCCTCTCGCCAGGAAAGGTGGGGCGATACGATCGAATTGTAAGACGGCGCGTAGCGTTACTATTTGCACACACGACGCCGCGCTGTGTACATAATATTTCTACGCCGCGAAGCGGAGTACGTGGAACTGGCTGCATTATTCAGCGACAGTCAAAGCTTAGTTACGTGCATTATGATTGCATAACTGTAAAACGGTCGCGTTACGCGCGCGATTCTTGGGCGAAAAATTCGCACGTGAATCACAGTGCCGGTCGGCCGGCCGTACCTAACGTAAATTTAATTAAATTCTATAGAACGGTGAACGGTTAGAAAAAAAAGCACTCATTAGCCGTTTGGTATAATTTTGCCGCAAAAGTACTGTTTCTGTGAATGTCGGTCTCTCGGTGTAAAGGGGCAGCGCGTAAACGGTTGGTCGGTCGCTCGGTCTGTCGGTCGGTCGGTCGGTCGGTCGGTCGGTCGGTCGGTCGGCCGGCCGGCCGTTGCAACCCGCTTTGCAACCCGCTTTGCAACGCCTCGTCCAGCGTCCTTTCAAACACGGCACGGCACGGCCGCCGAGAGGTGAGCGGTGCGGCTTGTTTTCCACCCTTAGTTATAACCGCCTATGACGTTCCCATGGCATAAACAAAGCGCAACCGCCAATTCCGAAGATGAAATATTATAAGTAATAACATATATCTATACCGGGGCAGAAAGTCGGTGCTCTCTCGCTCCGCCATACCTCTCGCGCCGCCTTCGAGACGAGAACGGGATAATAACACGGCACTAAACTATACCGGGGCCATGGATACACCGTATACCTACATGTAATTGTATAATTATTATTAATGATATCGGGTCTCTTACCGCGGCTTAAACGCGCCAGAGAGATATCCGATCGAACGACGCTTATACTTACTTACGGCTAACTTATACCCGCGCATTTCCTCGCGCCTGCCTTCTCTCTTTATCTCTCTTCCTTTTCCTCTTTCGTATGTGCGTGCTCCAAATGGCGGTTGTCAACCTCTTCGATTCCCAAAGAACGAAAGCCGACTAGTGTGTCAGTTATCATTTCGTTCCGGACTCGGAAACATTTCTATATAGTGTTCTCTTAAGTATTTCCGCAAAAATTTCGATATTACAGAAATATTTTGCGTACGCAATATTTTGATTATTGCTGTTCGCAAAAATAGGATTACGATAAATTTGGAAAAGCGATGGAGAGGAAATGGAGAACGATAAAGTTATATTTGCTACAACAGAGATATAAAATAAGAGATTAAATTGTTACTTTCACAAGCGAGGTTACATAGGAGGCGTTGGCAGAGAGAATTTTTTTAAACGACGGAAGTAATCAAGCTTTAACGAACATTTCGATCAAACAAATGGGAATTCGTGAGGCAAGCTGTCCTCGTATTTCGAACTGACAACCATTGAAGCGTTGAACTTCGCGAGCCGCGAAGACGTCCAGTAATTCGCGGCGTTATTTATTACGTCGATGGTAATTTTTCGATCGAGGCAGGCGGTCGATCTATCGGACGATGATAAATGGCCCGTTGCAAGTTCGGGCTGAGAGAAACGGCTAATGCCAGGCGGAGAATCGAGGCTGTTAAACGCGAGAACGCGTGATTCCTCTCGTGAATCTTGGTGAATTTATTCTTCGTCTTCCGCGATAAACTGGCTCTTACGTAAGTTGTCGTTTCGTTTTCAAGAAGAATAGCTTCTGTTTTCGGAATAGAAAGTATCGGCCAAATCCAGGATGGTATACAGTATTCCGCTGTATGGAAGAACTTGCGTAATCCTTGGCGATTGTTATCGATTTCTCTCGTTTTGCATTGGTTCACTCGAAAAAAATAGTTTATTTTCATCTTCACATATGAGAACAGTTAAATCTCTTGACGCCAAAAGTGTTTCATTCTTAAAACAATGTCAAATTATATACAATTTAAGTTATTTTTAATTATTTCTGTAAATTTTCACTGCTCTTACTCAATACATCATTAATTTGATTAATGCAATATAGTAAACAATTTGACTCAAGGAAACACGTATTAAATTTTAACTGAAATTTTAACTTAGTTCATTATTTATTAAGTGCAAACATTAATATGGACGTTGTCTTAATACGTACTTTGAAACTAATCACAAATTGTTAGACATCAAAGGAGCAATGATAACCTAATTCTTTGAGATAAATAATATTTTGTTCTTTTTTAACTTCCATGTTAAATGTAAATCGATCCATTCGTGGTTAGCGTCGACATAATCAACGTTCATATTAATGTCAATAAGGTCTTCCTTAGTCATAAACTTAGTAATAAATTAAATTTGAATTAAATTTAATACACTTTCTTGAGTTGAATTGTGCTTAACTCTATTGTTTTAGTTAAATTAAGGACATATTGAATAAACATTTGAATAAAAATGGTGACAATCTATAGAAATGATTAAATAATAATTCAAATTGATTACAATTTGACATTATGATTTTAATCAATGCAGAAATGAATTTATTTATCTCTTGACATATATAGAAGTGATAATATAATAAAATGTAATTCAAGGGATCGGATTACTGCTCTTCTTTTCTAACAGTATTGACGCTGAGTCTGTAAGACCACGTTTTATTTATATTAATTAAAAGGCACTAATTAATTTAAGGGGACCAAAATGACACAGAAAATAAATGCGAAGTAAATTGTAATGAGAAAATAATCCAAATTTGCAGTAACGCAAAAAAATTGAATTGTTTGACATTTTTGACAAAGAGATTTATAAGTGGGCACAACAGATCCACGTTGGCACGAAAGATTAACAATGGGGAGATAAAAATATGAAAAATCACGGCTCGATAGAAAAAAGCGGTGAGACCTTCCTTGAGATGCGTTCACAAGCAAGCGATTATGTGCGTTAAACGACGACCCGCCGAAAGTTTATAACGACTTGGTAACGGGTTTAGCCACGCGATCGAAGAAGAGATGAATTAATTCCCGCTTTGTAATGGCAAACATTGCTCGGACGTGTCGTGCGAGGAGGACGGAAGACGGAGAATACACGACGTGGCGCGCGGCGGATGAGGGAGATGAAGAAGAAGGAGACGAAGAAGTCAGACGCGCGGAATATTAAGAGCTCATTAACATAAGGGGACAGAAGCGTGCGTGTCCTCCGCGATCGTGACGGTGTTATCGATTGTCGCCGTGGGTCCTAGGTACGAGCACGTTGCGCATGTAACAAACGCACCCACGAACCCACGACGATGAGGTGGACGAGGTTAAAGACACGCGTCGTGTAACGGCCGCGTGATAGGGGGAGAGACATTGCCGAGGATAAAGAGAGTCACGCGTGAAAAAGAATGGACGAGAAAGGATGACGACGACGACGATCGGCCGAAGAGGCTCGAACAAGGTTCGGGGATAAGGGGGGGGGTTCTGCGGGTTCTGCCTCCCTCCCCTCCCCCTCCCCCTCCCCTTCCCGTAACAAGAAGTCGCGGCATTGTCAACCGCGGGATCTGTATGGCGCGTTTATACTGGTAACCGTAACTGTACACCTGCATTCCGATCTTCTGAATAATACCGGAATAATACTCCGTGGAAAGAAAAAGGAGGTACGGGCGTACCTTGGGCGGCCGAGGCCACGGGGAGCGTCAGCCGACGTTTTCACGCGTTTACTCGTCCGCGCGTGTGTATGTTTGCCTTTACGAGTTCTTGGAAGTAATTGTATGAATAATATGATATATAGTATATAAAAGAGAAAAGAATTGTTCTCGAAGGTAAAGAGTTGTAATTATATGTCACTGTAAAGTCTACATTTGAAATTTAAATTATTTAAATTATTTAAATTATTATATATAAATTAAAAGAAAAATGTAAAATTATTTTAAATAGAAGAGTTCTTTAATCTAATCGGTATTCACTCCGAAATTTCTTTAATTCTTTGGTATTCGTGAGTGTAGTGTACTTTAAATTAATGTCGTTACTTAAAATTATGTAAGGTTAAAATAACCTGTTTGTTGTGAACAATTTTTTGTGAACAATTTACAACGTAGTTGAAAAATATTTAGGAACGAATACCGATTAGGATAAAAAAGCATAGAAGGATATAAAATATGAAAATTATAAATATGGAATTATATAAATGTTAGCAGTGGATTGAAAATATTAAAATGATTTGCCGTCTTAAATTCTCAATTAAAAAGTATACAAATGGACAAACGTTTCGATAGATCCAACGCGTCCGCATCGTTCGATTTCTTCCTAAGGGAGCTATAGAGAGATGGACGGTAGTCCATCTCCATGACTCACGTACCCAAAGCATAAGCCCTGAAGAAAGGCCCATTCTCGAGCGAGAAAGACTGCGGGTGCATTACGTGGCGATAGCTTTCTATGGCATTCGACTAATTCCAGGCTCGAAACGTTCCATTAAAGATTCAGCATGTAATTGCGTGCGATCGTAGGAGATCACTCTCTTGGTCCTCGCCCGTACCGTCCACCATCTTCCTCCTCCCCCTCCCTCTCCCGTCCCCAAGCCAGACGTGCCGGAGTGCCCAAGGAATTATCATCGAACCGAATGATCGCGCGTAACCGTCGTACGTGAGGCAATCAGAGGATCGCTCGGCGGAAAATCCGTCCTAATGATCCCTCACCCACCTTAGCCCGGTGGTCTGTCTACCCTGATCTGTCGCTAAGAGTTGTTTTAAACCTTTGCCGCATACTCTCGGGTCTCGCACGATTCGCATCTAAATGCTAAACATACTGTCGGCTCGGGATGGGTAGCGTATCGAAATAAACCGCAGACTTTGCGTTTAATTCATGTTTTCGTCGGAACTATTATTTTTCTATTAAGCAAAGAACAAAGAAGCGAGTCATATATGTTTAATTCGTAATAGAAGCACAGACTTTATGACGCAAAAGGAATATATGGAATTGTTAAAATTGTCTGTTAGTAATATTAGAAATATAGTGTTAGAAAATTTTTAATTATATAAGAAATTGTAACATTTGCACTTAACATAACTATATAATGTGATTATAAATAGCACACCTATATAAATAGCACAAAACTGTGAAAAATAATTGATTGTAAATCTCATAAAATTATTCCAAATCAATTATATTCTTCAAAAATTAGGAAAATATCTCAGAATCTCTCTCACCAGGATTTATATGTTCCAATTATGGGTGAAAAAACAAGATAACGTTATTAAATTCTAAAAGAATATTTCATACAATTTTTATTGTTAGTGTATGATGTGTGGAGCATCATATTCAAAAATTTTCTGGAAATAAGAAATCTTTTACACTTTATTTGATTTTCCTTCTTATTACCAAAAAGATTATAATACGTTAAGTAATCCAATTATTTGGTAACTGGATAGTCCACGCTGCAGTACAGCGTCATTGGCCATTACTCACATTGCGGAACTTTATATTAATTATTACGACGGGACGCAGTTCAAGCAATGAAAATCCGTCGAGGTTTCCACTACTCTAGCGATTTAGAGCGAATCTTCTCTCCGTCCTTCTCTCTTCTCACGCGCGCAGTCGAGCTGCTCCGGTACGAGCGAGAGCGACTTTCCGAAATTCGAAATTCTCGACGAGAACCGAGCGATAAAGCGAACCGTTTCCAGCGGGCACTTAGATACCGCAATTTGCTAGATGGTCGCCCAGGGCGACCCATCCACTCCGGCAACCTTTGCTTTGTGTCTCCGGCGGACAGGACAGCAGGGGAATTCGATTTAACTACCACGTGTTCAGAGACGCCACGTATACATGTGCACGTTTCTCAGTGTACCCTTCTGATCTACAGGGTGCGTGCGAATTTCGGGAACACATTACTTTGAACAATCTCGAAATCGTCTTGGATTACATATGAAACGCAGAGATGTCATCTCTTCAGCGCGAATCGTCATTCTTTCACAAATACAACCAACTACGTGATAAAAAAAATTCCGATTTAGTTTAGGGTTAACCATTTCAATCCATCAAGCCACCGTAGCGATCGTGGTTTCTGAGGTCATGGTAATTCTGCTACGGACAGTTCCACAGCCGGCCACCCGGTACACCGTTTCGGTGCATCGCGCCGGACAAAGGACAGGTATGCATATGCACCGCGTCCCTCGTCTATCCGCCATGGAAATGCAATGTAATTTAATGCGGGACGTTTGACGTCGGTTCTCGATGTCTTTGCGGCCGCAACATTATATGTATATACATATATTCCGTCCCAGCGACATAAACGATAAAGAGGTTTCGTCCCGGGACCGTTCCTCGTTCCGCGCCTTACGGGCGATTTACAAAGGGTAAGGACAGTCGAAATTACGTTCGACCGTATCGAAAAAGGGAAAAGCAGCGTATAGAATACAAGCGTAAGAGGCTTTTGTGAGGGTCACTCCAAGAGTATGAATAGCCCAACGAATTTGTTAAACTGCATTTTAAAAATCTTCTTAGAAATTGCAATATATGAAATTGATGTATTATTATTATTACACGAATAATACATCAATTTCATAGCGAACTGACTGTCCTTCTCTCATAGTTAAGTACGTCATATCGAAAGAAAAATGTTCAATTCGGCAATAAATAAAATTATTAGAACTTTCGTAATTTAAACAATAAAAGAATGTTTACAATCAATATTTACAATCAGAACAAAATAAATCTACTTCTTGATTGCGTTCATAAAAATTAATAACAATCAATTTTTATGGATGTAATCAACAAATAAATTTATTTTACACTGTTAATTTTTTGCGCACCAATTCCTA
>Ga0157364_1007626_pt1 | contig 11202 bp, 22 predicted proteins | sample AttsexASBM2_FD_111476 | JGI IMG/M metagenome (GOLD analysis project Ga0157364, IMG submission 111476) | Fungus gardens microbial communities from leaf cutter ant in Ribeirão Preto, State of São Paulo, Brazil - Atta sexdens ASBM2 | ecosystem: Host-associated > Fungi > Mycelium > Unclassified ...
TCACTTCAAGAGGATTAAAACCCTTCGATTCCCCTTTGGGGACTATAGGGGTTTTAGGTTCATTGACTGGTTCAAAAGAGTGACTGGTTCTGGGTGACACTGTGTCACCAGGGGGTGGTGACTCTCTGTCACCAGGGGGGTGACTCTCTGTCACTACCTGTAGTGACTCTCTGTCACCATCTAAACTCAGGTGGTAGATGTTGCTGGAGTTCCCTTTTGGCCCCGGCCGATACTCTTTTCGAAGGAATCCAAATTCGCAGAGATCTTCGATGTGGCGCATCACTGAGCGCTTACTGATTTCACACTGGTCGGCAATGTGTTGATACGACGGCCAGCACTCGCCTTTGTCGTTAGCGTTGTCAGCCAGTTTAATCAGCACCAGCTTTCTCAATGGATTGCCAACGGTGATACTCATGGCTTTAGCCATTAAATTCATGCTCATGCTGCGTTACCTACTGCCTTCAGAATTCCAGCTTCAAGCAGCTTACGTGTAAGCCACTGCTGACCCTTTCCGGTGATTTTGGTGGTGAAGGAAATCTGCATGCCGTGGTTGGTTTCCACGGGCGTCTCCTTCAAGGAGAAATAACCACGTTCCATGTATTCCTGCATCGGGACATTGCGACGGGAACCGCCAGCGATAAGCACGCCGTTATCCCGTAGCCAGGCGAACAGCTTGTTTGGCCCGACGCCGACCGTTTTAGCGAAGTTGCCAATCAGCACGCCAGATGCTTCAGCTACGCGATCAGCGAAATCGACTTTCGGTGCCGCCAGCGCAAGCTGATTTTCCAGCTGCTGCTTCTCTTCAGCCAGGTCAGCTGCAAGGCGTAGTGCTTCAGGTAGTGACTGTGGGATGGTTGGTTTAGCGTTGCGGCTTTCAAGCTCACGCCAGCGCTGGGATACCTTGTGGCGGAGTGGAATGCTGTAGCCAGTCATTAGCGTTAGAGTTAAGTCCTGATCCAGCCAGAACTCCTGATAAGTACGCCCACGCTCATCCTGGTAATCGGCTGAGAAGTCAGCCGATTGAATTCCGAGCGCTTCAAACATTGCCCGGCAGTCAGCCATTACGTTTTTGTGCATCTTGCCGGTCAATTCCGCGATTTCACGGCTGGTCATTTTCAGGCTGTTGCCTGCGATCATAATTCCTGGCATACTTATCTCCACTTGGTTGTTAGAAAAGCATCATTTGAGAATCCTCGGTTGCCGCCGGGGATTTTTTATTTGTCAGCAACCGGGCCACTTGCTTAGCCAGGCTTGCCAACTCCTCGTCTTCCACTCCCCACTCCAGAACAGCCAGAAGCATGGACATGCGGGGGATCAGAGATTCCTTCCATCGTGAAACCTGCGACTTATCGATACCGACAGCCTCGGCCACATTCGTTACGCCCCTGATGGCGATTTTGTTCAATAACTTGCTTTCAATTGCCCGTGCTTTATTGCGAGCTGTTGTTGTGTCCATTGCGGATAATGTCCGTGTTGAATAGTTAGTTACGTGCGAAGGCCGTATGCCTTCACGTTGTTTTTGGGGTGAAACACCCGCGGCCAGATTGTTTAAAGAGCGGTGTTACTTATGCTGCGTTCAGTTCAGGTGGGAAAACATCATCCAGTTGAACCTTCGCGCCAAAACTGTTGAGCGCCTCTACGAGCATTCGGCAAGTTTTCAGATCTGGCTGTCGCCGACCTGACTCCCAGTGGCCTATTGCTCCTTGAGTACACCCAACCTTCACCGCCAGAGCGGTCTGGGAAACCTTCATGGATTCCCGAAATTTCCGTAGATTGCTCATACGGGATTCTCCTTAGTTGAGCTGTAAACGAATAATACATTTCGTACTGAAAAGATGCAAGGGAATAATACGCAATGTGCGTTGTTACTATAAATACAAACCGTAATAATCCGGGCATGAAACGACAGTGGAACGAACTGGCTAAGGCCAGAATGAAAGAAATTGGAATGACCCAGGAGAGACTGGCTGAATCCTTACAGAAAACCCAAGGTGCTATTGGTCACTGGCTTAACGGCCGTAGAGAGCCAAGCATTGAAGATATTGCGGCTATCATGAAAATCATTGGCATGAAAGAGCTTGTGCTAAATTCAGATGGATCTGTAAATTATCCGGATGACGTTGTCGGTAATGTCGGCAACCCTACACCGCATATTGAAGCAAGGAGGTACCCTCTGATTAGCTGGGTGAGCGCTGGAAACTGGTCTGAAGCTATTGAGCCTTACCAGTTACAGGATATTGAAAAATGGCCTGAGACTACTGCTAACGCGGGAGCTAATTCATTTTGGCTGGAGGTAAAAGGTGATTCTATGACTTCACCTACCGGCCTAAGTATTCCAGAAGGAATGATGATTTTAGTGGATCCAAGCATTGAGGCTTCCAATGGCCGATTAGTGGTGGCTAAGCTTGACTCAGAGAATGAGGCTACCTTCAAGCGACTGATTATTGATGCCGGTAATAAGTACCTTAAACCGCTTAATCCTGGATACAGAATGATCCCCATCAATGGCAACTGCCGAATTGTAGGTGTTGTCATAGAGGCGAAGTGGGAAGGTCTCTGAATGAGCCAGCATGAATTGAGGATTCTGATATGGCTCGTTATGACTATAGCGATCTGCGGTCTGACTTGGATGGCGTTCCAAGGGAGCATCAAGCGCACTAAACAGCAGTTAAACGGGGCCATAAAAGCACTTAATTCAGCTAAGGCTTCAGGCGATCCTACATGCATAGAGGACGCAAAGCATCGGAAAGATATCTGGTTGAAAGAGAGCCGATCAATCCATAAACAAAGGAATGTATGCCTTTTAGCCGCCCCCGGCGTCATTGCCATTATCCTTTTGATATACCTCTAACCATCCCCAAATTCTAAAGCCCGCTCCGAGCGGGTTTTTTTACGTCTGAACAAAATAAATAACCTTGAAAATCACACACATCGTATTTTTCCGCAAATTTACAGTACAAATTGTATTGACGCATCATAGTACATTTTGTATTGTTTATCTCAACAGCAGGACGCTGGCAGACAAGAAACGGACTTATCGCTCTTTAACAATCAGAACTGAGGGTGATACACCCCACCAAAGTGCAGTTGGCTTTGGGATGCAGTGAAATGCAGCGTGAAAAAGCGCAATCGCGGAGATCAGCAACGCGACACGGCATCGCCAAAGTTAATTACAGGAGGCAACCATGCCACGCAATAAGCAGAAGAACCTGGCCCGCGCTGCAGCGCACCGGGCAGGGAAGTCGAAAGATGTCAGGTTAGGCCGCAGCATCGAAGCAGCCCTTACCGGCTGCTCTGACCGCGTACTGAAAGCAGTGAACGCGCCGACCGTGCGCAGTAAGTGTGAGAGCACATCAATTTGCCTGCCTGACGTAGCGAAGTATCAGGCCGGGTTCCGCAAGCCAACAGACAGCATTACAGCGAGGTGAGTATGGGTAACTTTGACGATGGATGGATTGAATGGAAAGGAGGATCTTGCCCTGTTCCATCGGGCACGATAGTAGATATACGCGATGCCGATGGCACAGTTTGGGAGCGCGTGGTTGCCAACCCTGAGAGTGGCTACTCAGATGCTGCAAGTACGTTCTGGGAGTGGGCTTTTGAAGACAGCGATAACAACATTGTAGCTTACAGAGTTTATTGATGGGGGCCGCATAAGCGGCTTTTTTTATTGCCAACAGACAGTATTAGCGAGGTGAGTATGTCCCGGGTTAAGTGCCTTAGAGACAATGAAGGTTATTGGACTGAAGGTGAAACATATCGTACCGAGTCAGAAGGTGAATTAAGTGGAGCTATCCGAGTTCATGACGACGAAGACAGCGACTGCGAATGGGTATTAATTCCTTCAGATTGGGATGAGGAGCTTCAGGCTTTCAAATATGAAGCATCTGGAATGGATGCAGAGTTTATCGAGGTCGCTTAATGCGGCCCTTTTTTACGCCCAAATATCGGGGGAGCAATGACCGGTTATATCAGACGACACTTTCATCAGCTGGCGGTCAGGGCTCACCGAATGGGCCTCAAATATCGCCGCGCCGGTAATTACGCAATGGCATTCCTGTACTTCACAGAGCGCCGTATTCAGATAGAGCGGAGTAAGCAATGATTTATCACAACAATGAACCGGTGCGCGTCGTAACGATGGCATGCGGTTACCGATACAGGCTGCGGCCGATTTCTTCTGTGCTGGAATGCGGGTCGGTTATTCCATCACGCGATTCATCAACAATGACACGCGACCAGCTGCGTCAGGCGGTCAGGAAACATTATCTGGAGGGGAAATGAGCGATTTTAAAGGCACGCCGGGGCCGTGGAAATGGTTCACAAGCAATAGCCATAACCGCCTGAGCAGCTTGATTTTTGGGCAGGATGGTCATGTGCTTTATGCGTACGCAGACGGTAATGGCTTTCCACATATCGGTTGCAACAAAGAAGATATGAAACTAATCGCCGCAGCCCCGGAGCTTCTAGAGGCGCTACAAGAAGTTGTTTCAGCAATGGAAATAATCCTCCGCGTCGGCCACGAAAGAATCATTGAACTTGGCGGCCAGTGTGACCCCCCAGAAGTGATGCTTAAAGGTCACTCTGAAATTGCGCGCGCCAAAGCCGCAATCGCCAAAGCCCTTGGGCAGACTCAGTAAGGAGAGAAGATGAATCCACGCCCGGAAGATTAACGCCGAGTAACAGCCCAATGCCGCCACTCGACGGCATTACGATGTTACCCATCACCCACTGACCGACTTGCCCTCTTCGTGAGGGCTTTTTTATGCGCATATCAAAGCCGCTTCAAAGAGGCTGCTCCGATATGAACACCAACCATTTTAAGGAATAGCCATGCAACCAGCTTATGCGATTGCCGGGTGGCCTGTTGCTGGCCGCTCTGAATCATTACTCGAAACTATCACCCGCCGCGCTCGTCAGTCTTTCCGGCGCTTCATCGACATTGTCAACCAGCGAGGCAGGCCATGAACGAAGAAATTTTAATGGCTCGTCAGATGGCGCGTGTAGCGCTAATCACTCGCGACGCCGCTATGTGGGAATCGGCTCACAACATTTTACGGGGGTGCCTTCAATGCAGATAAGCCAGCCAGCACGAACTATGTCAGAAAGCCGCGCAAAGCGCCGTGGCCACGTTATATCCGCTCTGCACTATCGCAGCTGCGGCAACCGTAAAGCCATGCGTGCAGCGATGAACCTGTCGATGTGCGAGAAGTTAAACCAGCTCTACTTTTTGGGTGAATGTCCGTTCTGAGGAAAAGTCATGAAATTTGAAAAAGCCATGAGAAAGAAAGCCAGGCTACGGCTGGCGCTTACCGGGCCAAGTGGTTCAGGGAAGACATACAGCGCTCTACTAATTGCCAAGGGTATCGGTGGGAAGGTGGCGGTTATCGACACAGAGAAAGGGAGCGCATCGCTCTACTCTGACGTTGCCGATTTCGACGTACTGGAGCTGGAGCCGCCATTCAGTCCGGAGCGATTTATCGAAGGAATTAACGCAGCTGAACAGGCTGGTTACGACACGATCATTATCGACAGCATTACGCACGAATGGAGCGGCGTCGGCGGCTGTCTTGAGCTGGTCGATACCATCGCCAAAGCGAAGTTTCGCGGTAACACCTGGTCTGCATGGAGCGAGATTAACCCGCGCCATCGTCTGTTTCTGGATGCCATTCTGCGCAGCAATATGCATGTGATCGCCACCATGCGAAGCAAGACAGAAACAGCGCAGGTCGAAGAGAATGGCAGGAAGAAGGTTGCCAAGCTAGGCATGAAGTCAGAGCAGCGCGACGGCGTCGAATATGAGTTCACTACCGTACTCGATTTGGTGCACGAATCACATCACGCCAACGCCACGAAAGACCGTACCAAACTGTTCTCAAATTCTGATCCGGTAATCCTTGGTGAAGACACAGGCAAAAAGCTGCTGGAATGGCTGGAGTCTGGTGTCAACCCGCATGAGGAAGCGCTTAAGCACTTTACCGCCCTTGCCTCTTCTGCACAGTCAGTCGAAGAGCTAAAACCAGCATTTGAAGAAGCCTGGCGCACGCTGCGCGGGACAGAGCAGCAGGCAAAGGCCAAAGACGTCTACGACATTCGCAAAGCCGAGCTGGAAACGGCGCCCGCCGAATAACCCACAGGAGCTCACCATGCCGCACAACAATCCTCACCAGAGGGTCGCATCGTTGCGCCCTGAATCTGAGCGCGAGCGCCAGCAGGAAGCTATTGCCGCTGATTGTCTGGCGGCATGGCAGGCAGCCAAGGATGGCGAGCAGCACAATCGGCATTTTAGCCTGGTGCAAAGTCGCGGTCGTGCCGAGACAGCCCGCATGGCAGGTGAAGCCGCTCATTATCCCGAGCTTCCGCAGATCATCGTTACGCAGCCGATCGACGCTGAAGCGTCCTATCACGATTATTTCACCTGCCGCTATGGCCTGGGCGGTGCTGAGAAGCAGGAGTGACCATGAAGAAAATCGCAATGTACCGGCGCGGCCGCGATGGCTGTGCTAATGCTGGCCTGAAAGAAAAAATTATGTGGCAACTGAGCAAAGAGCCAATGACCGGCCAGCAGCTGGCGCAGATCCTCAAAGCCTCCATTCGCACCATTCACGACAACCTTTCCGATTCGGTGCTGCTTAACCAGAAGGTGGCGACAGTGACTGCTGGCGAGTGGTTCACGCACGAATCTGGCACCCGCGACCGGGTTTATACCGCGCCGCGAAACCCTAAGCGCGTAGCAGTGAAGAATAAAACCATCGTCATCAGCAACCGGTCATTCGCGCAACTCGGCGAAGAGAACCGGCAGAAGAACATCATCGCGGCACAGCGTCGCGCCCGTCTTATTGCCGCTGGTCTATGGGTTACAGGAGATATGAAATGACTGAAAAATATTATGTCGAAGGCGTCATTGAAATTGATGGCACTTGCGGCCGCGTGCCGGATGAAGATGCGGAGTTTTTTACTCTGTACGAGCGCGACGAAAAAGGCTTGAGCCTGTGCATTGCTGATTTCACTGACCGCCACTCAGCCGAGTCGGCAATGGCCGTATATCAGGAGCGAGACGCCCTTCAGCAGCAGGTTAACGCGCTGGCGGCTGAAGTTCTGCTGATGCGAAATGACCCTTCATTCTGTGCAATGATGGATGCGCTGGACGCGTTTTACGAGGTATCTGAGAAGGAAACGCCAGAAAAAGGAATGCTGGCAGCCTACAAAATATTGATCCCAAAGCGCGTGCCGTGTGCCGAATCCATCAAGCGCCAATGGATGGCGGAGGGGCTTGAGGAATACGGAAATATGACTGTAGCCATAGGAAGGGAGCAGAAAGATTTGGACATCGATTATGCCGGACGACAAGCGCTTCTGTACGCCGCACAGCTCCGCCAGCCAGAGGAGAAAGGACAATGAAATTGGTTAAACGCTTTGACGGCAAAATTGAGCAGTGTGATAACGGGGGGTATGTGAGTTTTGCCGATTACAAAAAGCTGGAGGCCCGGCTTGAAAATGCAGCCGGAAGAGAAAGGAAACTGGAAGCGCGGGTGAAAGAGCTATCCGAGGCCGTAGTAAGGATCGCAGAACAGCGCGACGAGCAAGAAAGGATATCAATTAGTAATTTTGAAGAATGTTCGAAAATGGCGGCAGAACTGGAAAGGCTGAAGGCGCAGCCACCAATCGGCAAAGTGGTGCTCGGAGAGTATGACGATTGCGGAAATCACCCGGATGCAACCGTTGTCTGCCTGCACGAACAAGCAGACTGGGAGCATTTTCAGGATGGCTTCACACTTTTCGCCGAACCACGCCCGGCGGCAGCAGTGCCGGAATGGACGAACGAGCAGTGTCTGGAATTCCTTTCTATCGCATTCCGCCATGCTGAAATAAGCGGTGACGTTGTGATGGATGATATCCGGCTAGGATTGAAAATGGTCAACGCTGGCGCGGAGGTGAAATCGTGAAAGCTTTAACGCAAGATGAAGAAAAGGCGGCGCTAATCAGCTTGTGCCGTATCGAGGTTAAGCGCTGGAAAAATGCCGCTGAAGCAGTATCCGATAAGCGGTACATGGTGGAGCTGATGGAAATCGCCCTGGCGGCGCTGACCGCTAAGCCGGTCGCTCATTTTTTACTGATTGATGGTGCATACCAGCAGCTTGCAGATGAGTATCGTGAATCGACCGACGCAATACCATTGTATGCCGCCCCCACCCCATGATAGCCATCAACCTCGCATTCATAGCCCTGATAGTTGTGGCTGTGTGGAAAGACTGAAGCCGCCGAGTGCGGTTTTGGCTTCAAGTGAGTTAACATCGGTTCATTCATTAGCATTCAAAACAGAAGGTTTATTATGAACGATGAAGAAAATCGCGAACTGGTAGCCAGTCTTTTCGAAGAGCTGGTATTGGCGCAAGGAATTATTAAGGAAATATGTCACGAGCGAGGGATTTCTCCACCCACACATTCGCTTGAAAGAATGGATAAAGTGCTGGCAAAAGCGCGTAGAGAACTGCCGCGCTTTTAGTAAATCCGAATGCATTACCTGCCGCCCACCTAGGCGGTTTTTTTACGCCCACAATCCGAGGTAACAGATATGCACGCTGATATTTTAGATGAAGCCGCAGCACGCGAGCAGCAGATGATAGAGATTGCCCTGGCTAACAGGCCAGTGCCGAAGATGATGTTTACCGGCGAGTGTCACTGGTGCGAAGAGCCGATAGCAACAGGGCAATTTTGCAGCGCCGAGTGCCGGAAAGACCACGTTAAAATGATATGGGCTGAGAGCCAAAGGAGTGCGTTATGAGCAATGGTATGGATCAGTTGGCAAAAGATGTGAGGAAAATTCTTGCCGGAATTCCCGGCGTTACTGTGACAGTTGGTGATGAACCTGTTCCTTGGGATGGCGCAGGGCTGCCGCCGGTAGGATGTGAGTGTGAATACAGCCTTAATGGCGGCAGACGCTGGGATAAGTGCAAAATTGAATATGAGGTAGGAACGCAGGGAGTTGTAATATCATGCGATGTTTTTGAGGGTGTTCAGTACGTGAGCTTTATTGCGTACCCAAAGACTGTATTCCGCCTAATCTCTACCGAAAAAGAGCGCAGGCGTGAAGAGTCCACCGAGGCTATGAATATTGCATGGAGAGCGCGAGCGGGCGAAGAGGATGATGGGAAATTAAAGTCTATTTACGAAATTATCTACGATGCCATCGCCGCCGGTAAAATTCCCGGCATAAGGCTGACCGATGACGCCGGAAGCTGACAATGCCATTAAAAGCACCGCCCGCACCGCATTGAAAGAATTTACCAGCCCAAACAATACCCTCACGTACCGCCAGATACTCGACAAGCACTCACCGAAAATAGCCACACTGATCCCCGCAAAGCATCGCGGCCGGGCATGGCTATGGCTGAACTGTGTCTGTCATCAGGTGGCGCGTGGTGGATAAGGAGATGAAATGAGTAATCATTACGCGGATCGGAATATTTCACTTATGTCAACATGCCCAAAATGCGAAGAGTATTTCGATCTGATCGAACAGGACAATGATTTTTTGGTTGATGGTGGCCGGGGTGAATTATGCGAGCACGACACGTCACGCATCAAATATGTCGAAGTCGAATGCCCCGAGTGCGGGTATCAGTTTAGAGTAGATTTCTGCCACTAACCACCCTCCCCACATCACAACCAAAAATAGAGGTCACTATGGAGAAATATAGCCTCTCTCGTGAAGAGGCCGCCCGGTTTATGGGTATCGATCGGGATACCCTTACCCAGTGGTGCCGTTCCGGGCGCATCGCATTCACGAAGAAAAACCCCCTCAAACCAAACTCACCTTACCTTTTTACTCGCACCGCCTGTATTGCCGCGCTAAGCAATCCACTGCAAACTGTTGTCGTGAGCGCGGCGAATGCACATGAGGAGAAAACATGTCGCTTTTCCGCAGGAATGACACCTGGTACGCCAGCTTCATACAGCCGGACGGTAAACGCTTTAAGCGATCTCTTGGGACAACGGACAAAAGGAAGGCTACCGAACTCCACGACAAGCTGAAGGCTGAGGCGTGGCGAGTAAGCTACCTTGGTGAAACGCCGGAGATGACTTTTGAGGATGCTTGCGTGCGCTGGCTGGAAGAAAAGGCGCATAAGAAATCGCTGGACGATGACAAAAGCCGGATCGGATTCTGGCTTCAGCATTTTGCAGGAATGCAGTTGAAGGAAATAACGGAGGTGCGGATTTATAGCGCCATCCAGAAAATGACTAACCGTAGGCATGAAGAGAATTACCGCCTGATGGCCGAGGCGGCAAAGAAGAAAGGGAAATCTGTGACCCCGTTTAAAGCAAAGCCAGCAGCGGTAGCCACGAAGGCAACCCACCTGTCTTTCATTAAAGCTTTGCTTCGTACGGCAGAGAGAAGCTGGAAGATGCTGGACAAGGCCCCGATCGTCACCGTTCCGCAGCCAAAAAATAAGCGCATAAGGTGGCTGGAACCACATGAAGCGCAAAGGCTGATAGATGAATGCCCGGAGCCGTTAAAATCGGTTGTGAGGTTTGCACTCGCTACCGGCCTGAGGCGGTCGAACATCATCAATCTTGAGTGGCAGCAAATAGACATGCAGCGCAGAGTCGCCTGGATAAACCCAGAGGAAAGCAAATCAAACAGGGCTATTGGCGTAGCGCTGAATGATACCGCATGTCAGGTGCTTAAAAATCAGATCGGCCACCATCATAAATGGGTGTTCGTTTATACGGAACGAAGCACCAGGCCAGATGGTTCCAAAACAGACGTTGTCAGAAAAATGCGTTATGACGCAAATACAGCCTGGCGGGCCGCACTGAAACGTGCGGGTATAGATGATTTCCGCTTTCACGATTTACGGCATACCTGGGCGAGCTGGTTAGTCCAGGCTGGCGTGCCTATTTCAGTATTGCAGGAGATGGGGGGATGGGAATCGATAGAAATGGTTCGCAGGTATGCACACCTGGCACCGAACCATTTAACGGAGCATGCGAAGCAAATCGACGCCATTTTTAGTGCTTGTGTCCCAAATCTGTCCCACATGGAAAACAGAGAGGGTACAAATGATGTTTAAGTATTTGATTTTACTGGTGCCGATAATAGGAGTCGAACCTACGACCTTCGCATTACGAATGCGCTGCTCTACCAACTGAGCTATATCGGCTTTGAAGAGAAGTCCTGCGGGGATATAAAGTAGGAAA
>Ga0157364_1007628_pt1 | contig 11201 bp, 3 predicted proteins | sample AttsexASBM2_FD_111476 | JGI IMG/M metagenome (GOLD analysis project Ga0157364, IMG submission 111476) | Fungus gardens microbial communities from leaf cutter ant in Ribeirão Preto, State of São Paulo, Brazil - Atta sexdens ASBM2 | ecosystem: Host-associated > Fungi > Mycelium > Unclassified ...
AAAACTGTTTGACTTTAGAATCCTCTTAAGTACATATAATTTGTTCGCTAGAATTTACAGAAGAGTTTAATGATATCCTTTCTGATATTTTAGTTTCTATTAAGTATCGACATTAACTACTAAACATTTCTTTCCTTTTCTCTATAAGTATTTTTAATGCACTTTAAGAGAAAGTGCAAACATCTTTTGTTACAGAGTTTAATATTTTTCCGTGCAGCCATGCAAAAATCTCACTACAGTGACGACTTCGACATCTGGATGTAGCTCGTAATATATGGAGGTGTCTGCGTGACAACGCTCGCATTTTTTTTCCCCCCAGCTTCGTGGGCTGGGGGTGGTTTGCCGTGGGTGTGCCGGGCGATGATTAATTAGCGTTTGATGAATATGTATGAGAGAAAGGCGACCGCGACTCTGACGTATGTATAAACGTATACTTGCGCGAGAGCACGCGCGTATATATACGTACATATATACGTATGTTACGTTGTCGGGTACATCCCTCGTGTTACAATAACGCCCCCTTCGCCTACCTCGTTTCAACCCCGACCGCCGTCGCTCCGTGTTTCACCTCGACGGATTCTGCGAGTCCTCCGTGAGCTGTTTAACGATTCGTTCCCTCATGCGAGGTAACGCTGGTTAACGTTGCGCGATGATCTACGTCGTCTCTATGAATTTATGTAAAAAAAAAAAATCACGTCACCGAGGGAAAAAAACGTTAGAAAATAATGTCGTCGTATAATATTACAACGAAGTTTACTATCTCCAATTATTTGATATCTGCAATAACAAACGTTTCGATAATTCAGATAATAATTACAATTAAATATTTTTTACATTTTTTTCTCTGTTATTTTTTATTATATAAATAAAATATAGGAATACGTCATGCAATTGTATTAAATATGATATATCATATTATTTCACTCTAAAAAAATAGTTTAATAACGGTTGCAATTAAAAATTAGAGAGTGTCGTGCGTGCTTTCTGTTACGCATATATTTGAATCAACGGATTAAAAACTCTCTGCATCGATATGGATATTTCCGATCGAATAAGCATTCGATGGACATTCGTCGGGGAGATACGCGTTGTTTTCGCATCGGGGTGAAATATCAGGCGCAAGTGGGCGAGAGGGGATCGAGGGGTTTAGATTTCGCCAAAACGCGAGGCTGAAAGGCAACGCGGCGCGCGGATTGTTCGCGCCGCGAGGAGAACAATGCAAACAATGGCCGGGACGTAGCGCTGCGGTGAGCCCGGGCTTACGTGGCGAATACAATTACATTATGAACCCGATTACCATTTAAATGGAAACAAACGTGAAATGCTAAAATACACCAGCGAGCCCGCCCGCGCAACGCACGAAACCGCGCAAGCACCCCCCTCGATCATCGGTATGCAAATTGTGCACGAGCATTGTATACGGAATTGTTCTATACTTACCGAAAAATATTTCACGCACGAATTCTTTGATGAATGCGGAATCGAGCTTTTTTTCTTAGCAATAATACTGTCCAACTAATTTAATTTATATACAAGAATTTATATACAAAATTATTTTCCTTTCAAGTAAGAATCCCCATCAATTTATATTAATTTATTTCAATTACCAATTCATATTTAGATTTGCAAATATAAAACAAAGAATTTTATTCGATTAGAGTCTAAATCTTTGTGCACAAGAATCAAATATTATTAGGCATGCCTAATAATATTTCTGCGTGGATTTATATACATTTTCCAATTCTGAAAATTGCTATTTGTCAATCTTGAAACGTAGTCTCAAATTGCAGTTGATATAGTAAAATCACAAATTAAATTGATTATCATTCTGATATTAATATCGGTCTATTTTTTTTTATAACACTTTATTATTATAAATTACAATCGTTCAATATTCATGTGACCCAAATTTTTAAAATAAATTACAAAAAATGGATGTAATATTTTACTTGATAATCATACTAAATCGTGCATGAAAAATAAATTGGCTATGTGATGTGATAGATCGTAAGACGGAACGTTTAACGTGACCTATCGACGTCTCGACTCTAATTATTATGCACTTAATTTTCTAATGAAGCGCATCGAGCGAGGGTCGTGGAAAACGACGAGCTCGTGCACTGATTTCACGGGCCACCTGTCGCACCGTCGCTTCATCCGCCCTATTCGTTTTGTCGCATCGGTCACGCAGGGTGTAAGACATTATTCTACATAGAGGGTAAGCGGATCGCACCATGGAAACTCTCTAGCCGACTTATTTATGAAAAGTCGTAAATGAAACTCTACTTTTGCTGCAATATAATTTTTTATTATACGTATATATCAATCATTTCTCTTAATATTTATATTTTGTATTAGAAGATGCATCATCTTCAAAAAGTAGAATAAAAATTTTTCTTATATTTAGAATTTAGAATAAAATATAGAAACTTAAATGATAAATATAGAAACTTATATGATTCATACCTTTAAAATTAATACACGTACTTAAATATCCATATAATCCATTCTAAAAGTCCATTTATATATATTTACTGATAAGAAGATATTGACAAGCAATTAAAATTATCAAGTTTATGAGATAATCAATATTATATAAAAATTCAAATCTATAAGTCTCTTCTATCAATGCATAATTTTTCTTTTTCGCTATCGTGCTGACAATTTTTTCTACTAAAAATATAAAAGTGAAAACGAGATAAAGTGCAAAGATATTCTTTTTTCAAAGGATTTTGGTTATAATAAAACTCGCATAAAAATAGAAAAGTTTTTATTGTTTTTAATTCGAATACTCGAGTATTCATGCACTGATATAAGAGTTAATGATACATATGTAAAAGTCAAAGATTTAATTTATGACTTCTGACATTAAAAACAAAGGATACGTCCTGAATAATATATCCTCAATTTCGAATATACGTTTGTGATGAGGAATGGCATTTGGTTAAATCAGTTCGTACGTTTCCCAACAAGACTACACTAACCTTTACCAGTTCTCGTCATCATCTGTCGCCGTTTGGACACAATGGCAGAGAAACGACAAATATGTCAGGTCACGAGGAAATAAAGGGAATCGCGGCTGAGCGTCGGAACGCCCCTTGGACTCAATCGATTAGAAGTGTCCACTTTCTTAGGAGTGAACTGCTCGCACCATCAGTTCGACTAATTCGATCAGTTTTTTTCCTCCCAATTCAATGCCCAATTCGATCGATCTTTCGAACGAGAGACATCGATCGACAACCAAACGGGAACGATCGTGGAAAAAAAATTAAGTGGAAGTAAGAGATGTTGACAAATCTCGACGACTACTCTTCCCGGCGCAGCATCATCGTGGAACAGACGGTCGTCGATAAAAAGGGGGCGACTAGGGGGGGTAGGTGAATCTCTCCCTTAGATAGATAGGTAGGTGCGGTCAGTGTCACGAGGGCTCACAAAGGCTGACCGCCGGTAGGGACATTCAAATGGTAATCGGCTCGCGCGTCTAACGTACACCGACGCGCCCTACCCAACCCCGCTTCAAGGGGGTGCGAGAGCGGGCGCACCCCTCGGCATACAGCCGAGCACATTCGCACCAGAATCAAGCCAAATATTGGCAATATCATCCCTTGGCATTGTCCCTCGTCGCGACCTGCCTCCTGCCGCCACCGCTGTCGGTGGGAAACGATGTCCATTTGAATGCGCGATTCCATTACCGATGCCGGTATATCGGCCCGAGAATATTACCGGATTAGGATTTAAAGGGAAGCGGAATCTCAGCACAGTCATAGAAACTCGGTCATTTCTACGGAATATGCCACATTGCTGCGATAGTAGGTAAACACGATGAAGTCGAAAAAGTAAAAAGACAAGTTCACGCTTTGTCTTCGTATTTTTCATTCATTGTTTACATAAGTAATTTTAATATATGTGTAACACTTTTAAAAAATTCTCAAGAATACAAAGATAGTGCAATTTGAGAAATCATATATAAAAAGGATATTATAAATAATTTCATGTAATTAAACTATTTTTAAACAAAATGCAATATATACATTAAATTTTTTAATTAGAAATCATACATATGTAGTATCGTTAAAAAAATTTTTTTTACAATTTTTGTATAAAATATTACAAAAATTAATTTCCAAAATTATTTCATTTTTTGTCATCCGAGCAACGTAACTGTAATATCATAATATCGATAATTAACGAAAGTTATTAATTATTGATTTGTTTTTTCAAAAAATATATAAAATTGTGGTCATTACCGCAATCACGTATCTTGCTTAATTAATGTCATTTCGGAGTACACTTGATGCGCTTATGATAGTCGACTGTAATCCGATTCAGGTCGTTGCGCCGATTATCTCATAAAACGCGCTGCCGGGATTCACGGTACGGACGAGCGGACGGACAAACGCGTCCGTTTGATGTTCACGAATAGATCTGTGCGATTCGCGATCGCTGTTGATTCAGGGTGAGCAACGTCGCACGTGTGCCAGTGTAGACGCACGCAAAGCTCCCGCAACCCGAACTTCAGCACGCGCCACGATTACGCGATTACGCGATTACGCGTGTCGTCTCCCCATCGTACAGCCCGGGCTGACGCCCCGAAGGAGAGATCGAACAAGCAATGACGCGGAAGATGATTCGCTCCCTCCTATCATCCACGAAGACCGAATCTACGTTACAAAATAGACCGGCAGACTGTCGAGAGAAAAAAGGAGCGCCACTTTTTCATCGCGTTCGAGATCCATTTATCTAATAATATCAAGACCATATACGTTCAATATGAATAATTAATAAATAATAGACATTATTTTTCTTTGTCACAGTATCTTCAATATAAAATTTTTCTTAAAAACTCACATTAAGAAGAATAAAATGAAAGATTGATAATAGCTTATCTATAGTAAGAATTCGTACCAAAGAGTGAAATATTATTTTTTCTTTATGCATCTCAGAATAGAATCCAAGACGCAAGGATGCATTTAAAATAGCATGCGTGCGTACTGAACGGGATTTTGCGCGTCGCCTACGCAGCGTAACGGGAATTAAAGGACAGGCAGGAGGGAGTGATACGTACCGTCGGCACGAGTCGACACGTGGCGGTAGCGCTTTATACAAACAGCATTATGCACGCTCGCGCTAACATAAATTACTGCGGGTTTAATATTGGACGTCGGGGTTGGCCATGGCCGACCACCTCCTGAGCAAAATACGTTAAATGCGGGAAGAGCCCGGATGTGTGTAACCGCGATTCGCGATTTCTCGGTTTACTCCAGGAATTTCTCGAAGACCCGATATCGAGCACGCAAAAGTAACAATTACAGTAACATTGCAACATAATTTTATATACATGTATTACATTGTAATTACAAACATACGTAATACATATCAATGCACTTTTTTCTTCTAAACACTGTAGATTAATTCATACTAAACTACTACAAACTAGTTTGCACTTATTAAATTCAAATATTTTGCTTGTATTCCTGTTTTTAATAAAATTCATATCTACCGGACGCGACATCAACCGATCAGCTAAATTCGAACAAACACGAAAGAAAAGGCTTATGAATGGTATTACTCGTGAAAAGCCTCGGCCGAATTTCATAGTAGGTTCTTTCACGACGCAAAAGCGTGAAAGACTTTGAGAAACTTTGAGAGCTCAGGAAATATCCAAATACCATCGCGAAAGCGAGAACGAGCGGAAGAAACGATAAGTGGACACCCCATGGAGAGTGATGCGATGCAGGCCGTTCGCATGGGTTAAGGTCGGTTTCGTTTATGAACGAGGATCGAAATCCACACAAGTCGCATGTTGACTTGAGTGTTGCTCTCTGCGGTAGAGTCTCGTCTTAATCCCGAAGAAACAGAGTGCAAGACCGGATGTGGCCTCTTGAATCTCGAATGGATTGGCATTGTTTACTGTGGATTTACACGAAATGAAAAAGTATTAACCGTTTAAAAACAGTGTAAAAACAGTGGCTGATATGAAAATAATAAAAACATGACAAACATCGTTTTCATTAATTAGAAAAATATTATAAAAACGATAAATTAAATATTAAAACAATATTAAAATCGATATGAGAAGACATATAAAAATAAATTTGAGATAAAATAATAATATTTCGATCCGTCCTTCTTATTTTTAATTGCAAATAAAAAAAGTTCTGGAAAAAGATTAGAAATATGTACAAATCCTAAACATAAAATGGTGGAATGTCTATGAGGTAGAGGTTTAACTTTAATTTTAATTAAAGTTTAAGTTTTAGTTTTAGTTAAAATTTTAATTTTAATTTTTTTCAAATTTAACTTTAATTTTTATTATGTCTATGATAAAAATATTGGTGTCTATAGTAGAAATAGAAATTTAAGTTGTTAATTAAAATCTTTAAAACATATGAATAATCGATAATTCTAAATCTTTTTGCATACTTCTCTCGATAAACTATTCGAATGATTCACTGACAGGACTTTGCTTTTACAAAGTCATTAGGATTATAGCATGTCACAATTAAAAAATTAATGCGTATCTACTTCTTACATTCTCAAACACAGTGTTGGGGAATAGGTTCACGCTATAATGGCCCATGCATGCTACATTCGGAATCCTTATCCTGTACCGGATCTCTCCCGAGAAGGAGCATGGATATCACGTGGACCTGTGTTGGGAGATAAAGTCTCGCCATTTGATAAAAATTGGAACGTTAAATTGAGCGCTCACGAACGTCTCTTCGCTCATCACACTTTAAGCAGCATCCGCAGGGATCATCGATTCATCAGACCGCAGGTTTCAATACTGATATTCGATACTGAAAGTAAAACTTTCTATTATATCACAATTTTTGATATGCATAACTGCTTTTATAGGTTCCACATGACGCCCTCGATCTAGCGTTAAACAGCATTTATGCTCACAGTCGAGACACTCTAGTTTCGAAGAAGTACGTGCCCATCCAACCGGAAACGATCGGCAGAGAAACTTGGCGTGTCTTACGAAACGAGATTAAGGTACAAAAAATAGATTAAATACAATTAAATTGAATTACATATACAAATGCATCATTAAACAATAAAAAATTTTAGTATGAAAAATAAAAGGCTATTTAAACATTTTTAGATTTTACCGGATCCACCTCAACCAGATAGACCGATGCACGTGAGCGGTCATTCGGATGAGGAACTTAAATCGGTAGTTCGGACACCTTTACCGTTGGATAAATTGAGGTGTTATAGCGGACCAACTTTACCGCGGAGAATTCATCCGTGCAGCGTGAAATTAAATATCGAGGGTCCTCATATGGACCAATCGAATCCCGGATACAGTCGCAAAATCGACGGAACTTTTTACAGTATTTAAACACGGATTTGGACGGTGTTTGAGCGGCATGCCTGGAGAACATTCGGATTAAGCTGAAACCTGCAATTCGCCGAATGAAGCTCCCGCTTTTACAAATACCATTATCGCTATTGGCATAATCTGGTGAGATTTACGTTTTGGAAGTCCCCGAGAAGCAACGAATCGTCATCGTGACTGTAACGTAGACACGAAATTGATCATATTAGAAAACTATTGTTTACTTTACGAAGAAACGTATGATTAAATCGCGTCAATCGTCACCATTATTTCGTAGCATGAAAAAGTATTTATCTATGATCTATCGATTGTCCTATTAATCTGATCATGTTGACAAATTTATCCAGTGGTTCACGAACTTGCCTTGGCTATCGTGAACGGAGATCTCCCAATTGCATTTTCGCCCCTTTGACAGTTCGAGGCAGCCCGAAGATCAGCAGAAGCGTGAGTCAGTGCGCACCAACTTCTCACTGTTCAACTCAACAGTGAGCTGAAGGGACAGAATGTCCCATTACCCGGGTAATCCTTGTTTGTAATAAACCAGCACCCCGCTGCCAGTTCGGGGTGACAGCGGAGCCACCCTCACCGAGGGCTCGCGCGAAGGAGGAGTCATCTCCGCACGCATATGCTCCTCATGAAATATCATTTATGTTTCTCACCCCGCGCGCAAACGTCTATCTTGCGACCCGTTTGACCCGGGTCGCAACCCTCCGATATCCTCTCTGCCAAGCCGGAATAGGCAGCACGATCCTTATACATACGTCTAATCCGGCCATGATTGCCCCGCCGACCGTCTCGTCACGAAAACTCCATCTCGGCTATGAGATGTAGTACGCTCTACCCTTCCCTTCGTCTGACCCCATTCTTCTAGCGTCTTTAAAACACTTTTTGACGAATCTCGAGATGATGAATTTTTTGCGCAATTTCCTTTCATCGTTTTTGTATTAAAAGTTAACAGGGTTTTTGCCTTATCATGGATATACGACTATTACAATCTACGTTGAACTTATTATTATGCATTTATTACAGTTGTATATGCTATTATGAGGATATCTCGTTTATAATTATTTCGATTATAATCGTAAATTCGATCAACGGTCCCAATAATGATTTTTCTGTGGATTATATTGACGGCGCATGACTATTGACAAGGATTCTTTTTCTTCTCAAATATAAAAGAGGCACCGAAGCTATAAGGGTAGAACAATCTCAGACGGTCGTCAGGCAACGAGCGAGGTTACCAGCCAATTACTTGGCTGAACGGTTTTATTTGTATTTAATTCTTATTTAATTTACTTTTTATGGTCGTGCGCGCGCGTTTTGCCGCCGCTATTAAGGAAATGGAAGGCTTCTTCATCATTGCAAATTAACGGCCAGTCGCAGTCTTTCCTGTCAAATGCAATCAATGTAAATAAAAATGCGATCAATTGCGCAACATAATATTCAACAATGGAATTGACAGTTCATAAGCATGTCAAATTGCTACTATTCATTTTGTAATAAAACTGATCAAATGGAAATAATCAATATAATTAAGTAAAAAAATCATTTAATGTGACAAAAATACGATTTATATTAATTAATAAAATAACGCTAAAAATTAATTTTAATCAGCACGACAGTATTTTGAAATGATATGTTTACACAAGTAATGACTCAGAAGTGAAGCTACTATATAGTCTATAGATCACGTTCGGACTGACTCCGCTCTAGCTTCAATTCTTTCACGCGTATGCTTTTCCAGAAGGAAATTCTGCGTGAAAGTCGAAGCAAAGTCGCATTGATCCCTCCAGGATGAAGCTGTTATTCCACTGAACTTGTTACGTTATATTTATCAGCGCTGTGCACACTGGCACTATCCGTCGGGTTTTATCGTTTCTTTTGGATTTCGTTCTTCCACCGTCGTTTCAGCTAAATAGCAAAGCCACAAATGACACAGCAAATAATAAGCAACACATTATAAATTAACCCGAAGTCATATATTATGTAATTTCTATTTTAATTCCATTCTTTCAAATTGGTAAAATATTTTTTATAATTCAAATATATATATTACGCTTAAAAAAATTATATACCTATTATATAGAATATAAATATTATACTTTTCAAGAATGCATTAACAAACCTTGTCGACAAAAAATTATTTCACAATTCTATCATAAACTATTATTATATATTAGGCTTTATCAGATTATTCATACAACTCTTTTTTTTCTCGAAAATAGATAATATTTGGAAGTTGGAGAAAAAAATGTTCATTACCAAACCTAATAAACAGTCTAATAGTAGCATTTCAGGAAATTACCAGAAGTGAATAAACCTGAGTTAACCTATGAAAATATTTAAATAGGCATTAGAAACCTAAATCGAATAGAATATTGTAAGACAAGTTTTTTAAAAATAAATAAATTTTTTTTGCTAAAATTTTTTTTATCAATACTTTAATTTATGAGAAAAATAGAAGAAAATTTTTTAAATTTTCTTTTTAAAGATAATGTTTAAAATGCGTATGTACACCAAAATGATAGATATTTTGAACATCTTTAAGAAAAAAATATTTACTCTATTTTTTTTTTTAGAAAGTAATTACTATTAAGAAAATGCACTAGTAACGAATAGTGTTATTTTTTATTAATAATAAAAGATATTAAGAACTTTTTTACTTAAAGATGTTTGTTCTCAATAAATAAAGAACTATCTATCGCGCTTACTCCCAATGTCTATTTCAAATTTATATATTATATATGTATGCATAATTATTATATTATTTTTCAATTCTGTAAATTGATTTTTCCTCTTTGATAACTCTTTGATTATTCCGTAATTTTATGATATTTAATTGTTATCTTTTATAAGATTGTATATATTATTTATATATTTATATTAAGCTTTCACTTTTGTACTTTAATAATCATAGTAAATTTAAAATAAAATTTCATTGTCAATAAAAATTTATTGTTATTGGATTAAATAATGTACGATCCTATAAAATTACTCCTTAATTTCTTATTTGCCGTTTCTCAGTCTCCATTGACGACAGAAAGAGAGAAGAGGGTTATCCAGTTGAAGATCTATAAAGGGGTAGCGGCTTAGAAAGCTTATTTTCTCATTTTGGTTCAATATGGTTGCACACGTCGGCGCGTAATATTTACTCAGCATTTTAAAATTATTTTAAAACAACTTGTCCCAGAGGGAAAAGGGATATCTGATGACGCGAGTGTCAGAGTTGACATTACGTGTCACGTGATTTCGAATGCGGTGGGAACAAACGGGGAACGTTCGCCATATTATTATTTCTTGTGTACTTCAAAGGATACCAACTACTAGCCAAATGAGAGAATCAGTACTGGAAATCAATATATCAGACATACGTATTTTCATCGAAATATATGCATTAAATACTAGTTCACGAAAATCACATTTTACGAAATTTTTCTCTCCTTTCTCCCTCTTTTCTTCTTCTTCTCTCTCTCTCTTTCTCTCTCTCTCTCTCTCAAAATAATTTCAAATATTCCCACAGTATTAAATATTACAAAGATATTTATAATGATTTTAAAACTATATGGAATGTAATGTAACATGGAATGTAACAGAAACATATTTTGATAAAAAGGATTTTAACTTCAAATGGAAATGTCAAAGATAACTTTATTTTTTGTACAACAGCTACATAGTTTTTAATGATTACATACCTTTTTGCCGTATTCATTAGAGACTCAACATGTTATGATCTTAAAATCGTCGAAGGTCAAGTAATCAAATGCGAGCTTACATATCATTGCCTTTATACATATTTAAACTGTCATCCCTAGCAAAATCCAATGAGAATAAATCTTGAGTATAGAAGGTAGCACTG
>Ga0157364_1007629_pt1 | contig 11199 bp, 3 predicted proteins | sample AttsexASBM2_FD_111476 | JGI IMG/M metagenome (GOLD analysis project Ga0157364, IMG submission 111476) | Fungus gardens microbial communities from leaf cutter ant in Ribeirão Preto, State of São Paulo, Brazil - Atta sexdens ASBM2 | ecosystem: Host-associated > Fungi > Mycelium > Unclassified ...
CTTTGTTCAACTAAAACTCTTCAGTCTTTTCTATAGTTTTTAAAATTATTGGGTTGACAAGAGAGTAATTACGTTTTTTTAAAAGGCATCTATCAATAAAAACCGCAATTACTTTCTTATCAATCAATATATAAATACATCTTGATAGAGTAAAGTTTCAGCTTTAAGAATCTCTTTTTTAAATTGCGATATGGCAATTTTTAACGCATTTTATGAACAATTAAAGTCAAAATGATCCTTTTATTTGCGATAACTCAATAATCAAAAATCGTAGGAATATTAAAAAAAAAACGATTTTGTAGGGAAAGTATCAAGCTTTCACGATAGGTAATCGAAAATTTTCTCAAATTTGTTTTAGGCACGTTACAAACCCACAAAGGAGAAAATTTTCCGCTCGTAATTTTTGGTATGTAAAAATTACCAAACTCATATCAACTTAAAAATGTGATAAGCTTTTAAAAGTAGAGATTTCAAGTTTTAAAACCCTTTTTTTAAATTTAAATTTCATTCATTATTGACAAAGATATTATACAACTTTCAACTAAAAAAACGCAATTACTTCCTTGCCAACTCAATACAAAATTCAACCCAGGTCTATTCAAACTTCAAATCCACTGCAGTCGAAAACGCTAAAGTCTCCTCGAGCAATGTCAGCAGGATGGAGACATATTTTTACAGACATTCTATACTCAATTACGTGCAACGACTATACACGTTGAGAAAGGAAGTCATTCACGTTTCTCGTTAGAAGTTTTATTTATCGTGTTTATACACACACACACACACATATTCATTTTGAATCCTTCGTCGAGATCAGTGATCTTTCGGTCAAATTCGCGGTGTGTTATTGAGACCGATATTTAAACATCTTCACGTGCATCTTGACTTTTTTGAAGATGCAATATCTCGGCAGACACCTCGGGGTCGTGGCCTTTTCGTAGGAGTGACTGATGATACTTCTCGCTTGGAAACGTGCGAACATCGCGGCTCGCGGCCAATGTGGCACGACGAGCGAAAGATGTGTTGGCAACGCCGAGATCTTTTTCATAAACTTATAGCTACATATACATGTGAAATTCCGCGTTAAATTAAGAAACGTGATTCAAATGGCAAGAGATTATGCGAGACACGTGTGTCTCAGGGACATAAAGAGGGATTTAAAAACGGATAACGGCGAAAAACGATAAAGCAACGACGCGGCGTCTTCGGCAACCGCTTGTTTTAGCGTCTTCTCGAGGACGCTTCTCATCAGACGACGTGCGCTCTCTTCTTTTCGAGAGCGCACAGCTGCAGACGGAGAGTGTGGGTCGCAGACAGCCCGCAGGAGCTGCGTGTCGTAAATTTAGTCCGCCAAGGCGGACGCGGTTCACTTTATTTCCCAGCATGAACGAAAAGCGCCAGTCGCCGTCGCGCCGTGTCATGCCGGTCGGAGCCCGCAACATTTGCCTGAATTGTAAGTCAATTGTAAGTGAGTTTACTATCGATCGACGGCGCCGGTATCGCGGCGCTCGGCTCGGTGGGAAAGCCGCGTCCGTTGCTTCTCGAGAACTCGCTTAATTAATTCTCGAGAAATGGAATGAATTGCGCTGATCGCTTCGTTCCGATACGATGATAAAAGTTATTAAATCACAAAAATTCGTGGGCAAATATATAGCTGTGAGTATAAACGCAGAAACGATGACACATTTTACCGTAGATCACTTTTAAAAAGAAAGAAACCGTTTTCTGTATACTACTTTGAAAAAATGATAAATTTTAATAAATATTTATTTAAATAGTTCTAAGTAAATATTTACTATGAAATATTTACTATTAAATGTATATATATATATATACACATACAGGGTGTATCTAAAATAGTGCTCACTAATCATGCAGTGCTATTATTAATAAAAAATTAAATTGAAAGGTCTTCTATTATTTTGGAATTTTCACAATAGTTAACGAGATATGAATTTCTAAAAATTGCTAGATAAAATCGATGTATAAAACAATTTTAAAATATCTTTCAATATTGTTTGTAAAATATTTTAAAGATGTTTCTTAAAGAACTCTCAAAGATATCTTAAAATTGTCTTATACATCGATTTTATCTAGCTATCTACATATTGATTTTAGACATTTTGCTCATTAGATGACTAAAAAAAATATTGCGAAAATTGCAAAATGTTAGAGGACTTTTTGATTCAGTTTTTTATTAGGAGTAGCACTATATGATTAGTGGGCGTTATTTCAGGTACACCCTGTATATATATATATATATTTTATTTATTTGATACCATTAAATTGATTCAACTATTTTTTTAGTAAAATACTTGATACTATGCAAAGAAAATATGTATTAAAATTTAGTATATTTTTTTTCAATGTGAGTCTTCTCAATTGCTTCGCAACGCAGCGAGACTTCAAGAGAAGTTCCATCGGATAGAAAGCTGTTACCGTCCGGATAAAAATGTCAATATAATTATCGTCGTTGTGACTATTAATGTCGAGAGCGATGTCTAATTCTCCGCGATTTAAATGTATAACAGACTACGTCGCACGAGCGTGCGATAGAACTTTTACACCGCCTGTAAAACGTTATTAAAATCTCGGGATTTTAAATACGAATAGAGAGACGTATGTCAATCAAACATTGTATTATCTTACCATAAACATAAAAATATATATCGAAAAAAAGAAATCCTCGACAATCGCTGTAACACGATCATCGTAACATCGCGAATAATATATATTTTTGCTGTGCTCTGAATGACGTGGATTCTGCAACAACGAAAATAACCGTATTAAATACGCTTATTTGCAAAAGTAACTAAATGTGCAAATTAAAAAGTTGATAAAAATCGTCAAGCTTATCATGATGATTTATTCATTAGCATTCAAGATTGATCAATTGATTTGAATAGTCGAGGTGAACATTCATTTCTAGCTCTTTTTATAGACATGTATATCTGTATATCTGTAATGTCTGTAATATCTGTAAATTCGATACGATCAATTGCATGGCATAAAAAAAAAGAATGAGAGTAAGGTGCAATCGGATGACCTCTTGTTCACAATATTGCAGGGAAATTGATGAAATTTCAGCTTCAAGCTTCTCGCGTGCACAAGAAACTCGGTGTATTCCGGGAGACTTCAGTTGCGGAAAGATCGTTATTCGGCCGAAGCGATCGAAAAATAAAGTGGCAGGTGTACATCGACGAAGAATATTCAGTGACTTAATAAAAACGAGAAGATGGCACGAAACTAGTTACGATCTGGCAGCACCTGCTTGTGTTTATTTCCCAAGAAAGAACAGCACGATTGCGAATAAATATTGAAAACATTACATTTTGCCGGAGAAAGTAATGTACAGGATGTCCGATAATTGGATACGTGCAGAATAATAATAAAACAAGACGCATAAAATCGAAGGTAACGACTAATTACAACAAAGAGTCACGAAACGATTAATTAATTTTCGCAGCCAATATTTCGTGGGAATCCCTGCAATCCCTATTCTATGCAAAAACGAGGAGCGATAAAGAACGATGCGATATATCTGACGTGTGGGAAAACAATTTACCTGGTCGGAGAGGGCGAATGGCATCCGACAATTTGGCTATGTCGGCCGCATCGTAACGAACAATTTCGGGGATCTGCACGTAAGAGCCCAAAAAACAGGAAACCACGTTCCTGGTGTACCCCACCTCTCGTTGCACGCGCGTTCTGCCGCCATCCGGTGAAACCTCGCCTGGTAATGACTTCCGGAATCGTATTACCGTGCGCTCCTGAAAGACGAAAAAATAAACCCAATAAAGCCAGACAACCGCATATTTCGAAGCGCTTTATACAAACTCTTTTAACAAACGTCGAATGGTAATGTCAATTCTAAATATACGCGTATAATATTGAATTTTTATATTTAATTCCGATACGTTGTGCTAATAATAAGTGCGAAATTACAATTCTATTTACGTATATAGAGTCATACGTGGAGGGAAAATCGCGTGAGCGTATAAAAAAAATTCAAGGTGGACGCACATTTTGTAGCTATTTTTCCTTCTGCCGATCGGCAGTCTCGGTCTGCCTGACAATCTGAACAAACGATCCTGAATTTTCTATGTAAGTATATACATATATATATATATATAAGGTGGCTTGGGTTATCACGAACAGATCAATTACCTGGAAAACCTTTCAACCTGGCGACAGCGCAACCGAGTTATAGGCGAGTATGTAGGTCGACTTTATGAAAAATTCTCGGGTTAAAGATAACGGCCGAGCTACTCTCGACTGCTGTTTCCAAGCACGCTCAACTTCGTCATTGCAGCCTTTATGAACACTCAATCGAACGAAGTCGAGGGATACTTCAAAAATTCATTCGCTCGGATTTTCTAATTTTTGCTTGATAACAAGTATTAATTCTCCATAGTCCAATGTTTTTTTCATTGCTTATATGCCTCGTCCAACTGGGTCACTGGTAGCTGATTGTGTTTTTCAAAGAATTTTTATGCTCTAAAAAGATTCGAAAAAATTCTGGTCTCTTTCAATATTCAAGAATACGATTTTATAGTACAATGATATGACGTGAAACATTTTCTACTTTTTTTGTCCGTGTCTGAATCTGAGGCAGAATAATTAAAAATTGAAAATTCGCCTAGATCTTTAAAATCTCGGTTAAACCATTAAGACGATAGCTTGATATTTCGATTATGAATAATCGTTTCTTTTTTAAACTTGACTCGTTCTGTTTTCCATTATATATTTTCTCACATTCTAAAGTTGAGAAAAATACCGACAATTCTAGGACATCATTCTTTAAACGATCCGAAACCTCTTAGAACGCGCAAAGCAATTAACCTTCCGTCTGTAACAATATTTTTACTCCCTCAGCCAAGTTTTTTTATCGTTTCTTAATGGCAAAGATACCCCAAAAAGTAATAAAAAATCAATATTGAAATATCGTAGCAAAATCAGAAGTTTTATAAAGTATAGATATTTGAAATCACTTGTAGAATTATACGTGAAAATAATTAGTTTTTCTTTAATAGCAATAGAAAGTAAAAAAATATAGAATGATAGCTTTAACTTACTCTCGTAAAACGTTTTTTTATTTGAAAATTTCAAAATTTATAATCTCTTTTGCCTGAATATAGATGAAAAAAAAACAAAATTATGAGCATTGAAGATGCAATATAATTATAAAGTTTAAACAGTAAACAAATAGACCCGTTTTCACAATATACAGTAACCTAAAGATTAATGGTTACCATTAAATTCATGAATAAATTTCATTGATGAATCTCTTGATAATTTTTAGGTAACCACATATTGTGAAAAGAGACCTTAGTCTCATAATATATATTGATTTTTGCTATCCCAGGCTCCAAAAGATTCCATATCTTTTTTGAAAAAGAATGATACTATTGCATTTTATAGGATATCCGCTTTAAAACTGTACATTTCTCTGCAATTTTTATTATTAATAAAAATTCTTTATTAATTACAAGCTATTTCATTTTGAACGCATTTAAATAAGAACTAGATAAGATATCAAGAGATGTTTTTTTCAAGTTGTATTCGAGGAAGATATATTATTCAAGTTGATTTCGAAGAAAATATATTTTAATTAAAAAAAATTGACCTTGGATGAGAGCATCAAGATAAAATAAAGTTTAACTTCATTTTTAAATTATTAAAGCTTATGAGCTTTAATAATTTATTATTATTAAAGCTTAAATTATTAAAGCTAAATTAACTAGCAAAAATTAATAATTGGAAATACAACTGGAGCATAGAAAAATCATTTCTGACTATAAAAAGTATATTACAAAAATCAATTTTGCAACAAATTGTCATAAACAAAATTTTGGGCAAAAAATTTCCAGATGGGAGGTTAATAATGTAATAAATATACCACTGATATTTTATATATTACGTACAAGGCAAGACAGTACCTTGTCTGAATGCATCAATCTTTTATTTCAATTAAGTAGAAATGAGATAGATAAGAATAAATATGAATAAAAAGGTATTCTATTTCTATTTTCGGCCGAATCTTGTTGTTTAATAATTCACATATGTAGATTTACAAATACATTATTCAATTGTATAAATTGCGCACCGATTCGGATTTGTCAGACTTGAAATAATAAACAGACTTGAAATGAAAACAATAAACTGAAGTCAAAAATAACAAATCACAAATTACATTGATCGTCAATTTAATAATGATGCTAATAAGCATCTTGAAACACTGCAAAAAAAACTTTTTTACGAGAAAGTGGCGTCGAATCTCATTCGAGATTTCGAAAGGCAGTCATTACTAGCAACAATTTCGCATGGTTTGGACAAACAAGTGAATGTAACCGTTACTTAATAAGCGTAGCTGCATTATGTGCTGTGATTTTCGGCAAGGCGGTCGACATGTTTGATTACAGCAAATATCACAAACCATATCGAATTGATAGTTTTACATGGAAAAACGAGTGATGACTAAGCATCGATTCGGCACCTTGCGCTCGTTTTTATGATTTTGATTTATGATCACATCTTGACTGCGACTTTAGATGAGTATCGAACCGAAATGGATGAAAATCCAATTTAGTCGCTTTCTTGAACAAATTAATCGCTTTGAACGATTCAACGTTGAAAATGATTGTCCATCGGTTGAAGTCAGATCATCAATATTTCGTTTGGTGGCTCGCTGCGATTTTCACAGCAGGATCTAATCAATTCAAAGTATCGCAATAAATGGCGACGACATTAATTACCTGAGTGGGTGCGCCAGTCTTCTATGTAGGAAACTGATCATGCTATTAACTGGCCGACGTTTTGTCATGCAAAAAGACAGGAGATGAATGCCCGATCGGCCGTCGGCCCAATAATGATGTACAGTGAATGCTCGAGGCAGTTACTACGCGTTCCACTTTGCTGACCGTTCGCCGCAATATTCGCGCAAACTATTGACGATTCGATTACAGTTGCGATTTCCAGAGATGAGCAACGTCAATTATTAAAAAAAGAAAAAGAAACAACGATGTAGATGCTTATATGTATGTATATAACATGACGTAATTTATTTAAATCCTTATTATTTCGCAAACTATTACTTAAAATAAAAATTTATAAATAACTTCTTTACTTAATTTTTTAGAAATTGTGTGTGTGTGTGTGTGTGTGTGTGTGTGTGTGTGTGTGTGTGTTTGTGTGTAGAGCCTTAAGAAAATAAAAATCATCCATTGCTCCCGTCAGATTTATATCTCGAGGTTTACATAAACATATTCATATACATATGTATTTGAATTTCAATTTTTATAACAGCATGATAGTTGTCAGAAGATACTATGTTATTTTATAGAACGATATGATGCAATGTAAAGATAAATACAAGCTGTAAAAATGATTATATCTCTTTTATAAATTTTTTATTAAAAATAAAAAAGAAATTTTTAGAGGAAATAACGGAGTATCGGAAAATCAAGAATTCAGGGAACGTTCACAATTATCGAGCTATCTTTTATCGAGTTTCAATTTGTCGTTTAATAATATTTAGCAAGTAACAGTCATCGAAGCGAGAAAATATGAGGGAAACACGAACGCTTTATGTCCATAAAAATCATAAATAATATACGTATTTAATTAACTTCAGTTGATGAAAGAGCTTATTAATCTTATAGGCAACGCCATTAATGTGTAACTACCAGGAAAGCGTGTTAAACAGAGCAACGCCTAAGCTTTTTAACATGCACACATAATACTGTATATTATATGCGGCATTGTTTTAGAACGACATTCGCCGTCATGATACAACGACATTCACACGCGTTCAACGTTTCCCGGATTCGTGTGTGGGTGTGAAAATAGTAAAATATAAAATAAAATTTGGAACGTTCAATTTCTCGCGCTTCTCAGCAAATCTTTCAAGAGTATGCGACCCGGCGTGAACCATTAATCGATATATAGGCTAAGCCGGCTGACGTGGCTGCAAGTTTTTCATGCGTCACGTCTATTAATGCGGCTGTATATACCTGCCTGCGTGCGTCGCTTTTTTTGCCGACAAAAGTATCTCCACGCGAAGGATTTAAATATACACGATTACGACGTGCCTATAAAAATAATGGATAAATCAATACAGTTAATATTTGAATTAAAATTCTCATTCAATAAAATTATATAAAATAAAATTATGAGATTAATAGTTAAAATTTAATTCGTTTTATAATGTCATTATTAAATACTATTAATGTTGACCGCGTGAAAATATCAAGAAGTGACGACAAATTTAAATGCAATATTAATTCGTGCAGTTTCAGACTTTTGACAATAATTGACAATTTATCTTTATAATGAATTTACGACGCACGCCCTATAAAAAGATTGAATGACAAACGATCTGTAACGCGAATTAAATTAATTACCTACAGAACAACATCTCGACCGGGACGAAGCACAAAATGCTAATCGTTTCTACAGTTGCGTAAGCGAAATTAAACAGGAGATCAAAAGGCGCGTTTCGATCTCGTTAAAATGCTCGATATGACTATCGTTTACATTAAACCGCCTATAACATTTCTACGCGAATAGTTTTTTAATAGTTAATCTGCGTACGAGTGACCCCAAGAATAACATCCATTCTTTTACGCAACGCAATGTGTCCAAGTCGAATAGCTGCGTGTACGATAAGGATAACACGCTGTACTATCGGGTCAAGCCAGTAAACAGTGTATCGTATTCGATACGCTCTCAATGCGCGGCTTTCAGCGCTTTCTGAGGATACCCTTGTCAATCTATCTCCCTTGTGCAAACGCGGCATCGCACAAACACATCATAAAAATGACGTAATTGCTGTCGCGAGAGTCCGGATTAGATCGAAACACGCGCATCGCTGGAGCGCACAGATGGAAAGCGCGTTCAACACGGGAACAGAACAGGAAATCGATATCGACGCCGATTCGTTTTGATTCAATATGAGAGAGAGAGAAAGAGAGAGAGAGAGAGAGACCGGATGCCCGCTTCGACGAACCGTGTCCACCAGCGCGTTATACGATCTCATTAAATTCAACATGACCCGTCCGCTCGCGACAGATCGGATACGAGATCACACGGAGACCTCGACAACGCCGGAACGACGTCGCGCCTGCAGCTACACCGCATAATGCGCGCGAGAGTGTGTTAATTCCACGCAGAAAATGTCGCGCCGCGACCACGCGTTCCGTGGTTAAACGCCGGTATTATTGGCGATCCCGTTAACAACCTCCTCGTGAATAAATCAAAATCATATTCAGCGACCGCATCCTGATCGTTTCTAATTTTTCTAAACGATAGCGCATTTAGCAGAGATGAGGCATTCGATTTCTCAGCCTGCTTCACCGTTCTCATGTGAAGCAACAACGTCGAAGAGGAACAAGGTAGAAGTAATAATAAAGATAGAACGATAATGTTTATTATCGAAAAGGATACCGTTGTAACGAAGAGGACAAAAATTAATGATTAATCTTCTCCGAGAGTTTCATACTGTGAGCGTCCACAGTGGACACATGAATAAGGGTCGATGACCCCCTGGAACTCTCGAAAGAACCGTAGAAGCATATTAATTACAAATTGCTCCGAAGCCATCCATCGATCGACACCGGACCATTCATTACCTGGCGATCGCCAGCACAGTTCTGAGTTCTGAAGCGCGCAGAGAATCGATCGGCTGGTCCCCACTTCAGTGCCCTCCTTTCTTCCACCACTCGTCCGAACATCCCCGCCGCGTCAACCGAGGGGTCAACGGCCAACGGTTAATAGTCTCTCTTTCTCTCTCTTTAACCTTGTCTTCCATAAGCCCCTCTCTCTCTCTCTCTCTCTCTCTCTTTCTATCCCTCTCGTCACTTCGTGATTACTCACTACCGCGTCCCACTCGCTCTCTCTTCTACGTGTAACACCGTGAGTGTTCTTCCCTTCCTATCCTCTGCTCACTCCCACCCTCCCGGGTCCTCTTCCCTCCGGGTGAGCTGTAACACGTCCAATGGCGTGACGATCGCTAGTGCGGAGCCGTGTACACGCGCATCAGGCCGCGATCTATGACTGATTAGGCAGAGATAGGCCGCGCGCAATTATCCGCACCTTGAAGAGTGAGACGCGGGAAATGGGGTTGAACGATGAGTTGAACGTTATTACGAACGAATGGGAAGAATGAGATTCGCCAGTGGAATTTTACATTCGATCGATATCAAGCCCGATCACATCGCAACACTTGAATATCAAATAATTGAATCGTCACTGTCGTTATTTAGGTCCAGTTCCACAACTCATGGTTAACTCTTAATCAAAGTTCAATTTGTCTCTCTTTCCAATTCTAGAATTGGAAAGAGATAATGAATAAGTTGAACCTCGGTTAAGAGTTAACCGTGAGTTGTGGAACTGGATCTTAGAGATCCTCAAGTAAAAGAGATTGGATACCATACGTTTGGAATCCATCACATTTTTTAGGACCTGCTTAAGACAGAATGAGATATAGCTGCAAGAATATCTATGCGTCTCATTCTGTCTTAAACAGTCTCTCCTGAAAAATATGACGGATCAATCAGAAATTGTCTAAATGATGTCCAAATCAACTTTCTTTCAAATGATAGAATAAAACTCGAATGGAATAATCCTTCCATTTATTTGATTCTATGTTGCTAATGGTGCGACGATAACAGCCGTATGCACGCAGCTATATCGGACTGCAATTTCTAGCTGATTAGAGACTACGTACGAAGGTAAGACGATTGCGTACGCGATTGTGTGAACAGAAAACAGCGAAACAAATACCGACTATAGCGACGTCAAGGTCCACGCTAGCAAACCAGGAATATATCATTGTGCTGTGCATATAGCCAATGATACATCGCTATCGGCATGTACTTAGAAAATAGCGTAATCTCTGTGATCACGAAGAATCTAAGATAATCGAGATTGCGATTCAACGAACGACGATGGTATCGTGCAAGAGGACGATCACGTTGGATCGAAGTCGCGTACATCGCGTGATCATAAAGTTTTCGAAACTCGCGATATACACAACGAAGAGTCGCGCTGATGAATGAGCCTTCGTACGTAATGCTCTTGTCGAGACTGCATCGAAAGATAAAGCCTCGTCTAAATTTCAATTACACACACACACACACACACACACACACACACACACACACACACACACACACACACACACACACACACACACACACA
>Ga0157364_1007630_pt1 | contig 11199 bp, 4 predicted proteins | sample AttsexASBM2_FD_111476 | JGI IMG/M metagenome (GOLD analysis project Ga0157364, IMG submission 111476) | Fungus gardens microbial communities from leaf cutter ant in Ribeirão Preto, State of São Paulo, Brazil - Atta sexdens ASBM2 | ecosystem: Host-associated > Fungi > Mycelium > Unclassified ...
AAAAAAAAAACAAGTGCTATAAAGATATATACTTCGTGTGACATATATATATATATATATATATATATATATATATATATATATATATATATAAGAGAAAGGAAGAGAGAACGAGGCAGAGATAGAGAGAAATAGTTGAAGGAGGATAGATGCATACATGCGTTTAGATAGTACCGCAAGTCACCAAGAATTTGCAGAGCCGCATAGGCAAATTATACGGATGAATACATCGGGCAAACGGTTGGACGTTTACGAAATGTTCTGTACCTATTCCTACCTTCAGGACTTCACCCTCATTCCGTCGCTACGACTTCCTTGCCTTACGCCAGCAAGGGGAGAAATTCTGTAGGACGTTCCCTGCTACTTTGCCTGAGGTCATTCCTACGAAGCCGCGATGGCGTCTCTCGTGCTATGGTGAAAGATTTTAATTAATTTCGGGTATACACAGGGAAAATACTTTGATAAGACTTTGCGGTTCTTTTGTCGGAATTATAGGGGAATTCGTTTGTTCTTGTTCTTTGTCTCTCCTTCTCTTCTCTCTCTCTCTCTCTCTCTCTCTCTCTCTCTCTCTCTCTCTCTTTACGCCGTTTAGTTTAATTCAACTAAATTTTTAACAGGAATCGTGTTCAATTTTTCTTTCTCAAGTTACATGTATAAAATAGGGATATTATATTAAATGATAACGATTAATCAGAATTTTTTGGTTTTCGTTGAAATTTCATTAAAAAGGAATTTTTACACGTCCATGTACGCATGGTTCATGCATTCTTCAGTTTAATTAATTTTTTGTCGTTAATTATAAAAATTTATTTCAAATGCAGCTGCATAACATTCATCTAAATTGCAGAAAACAGGTAGATGTTAAAAGAACTGCTGACACGTGAAATAACGAATAAGAACTTTGCGATATTTCGCATTATTCGAAGCAAATCTGATAAGTAAAATTCATGTGTATATATTCATCTTATCTAATGATAAGACGTCTGATGTGTATATATCGTTATTATTTAGAGATCATTGGTAAAAATATTCTAATAGTCAAGAAAATTTTCACATATTTTGCATGTCATAAATTTCATATTTTTATGATAAAAATTTCTATATTTTAGAGTATCTTTTTTATTGATATAAAAAGAGTTGCAGTCTTTCTATTCATGATTTTGCATATTGAGAATTCTTCTTGCAATAAATCGCGAATAAAAGAGATCGACAAGAGTTACGTAACTGAGTTACACAAAAAAGCTTCTTACGTCTCATCAATTGCGAATTTGAATATGATCAAAAAAATATGGAAAAAAACTGCATTTTGCGATTTTGCCGGGGTTAACAATCCAGACGCTCATTTATTGTTGAATAAATCACGTGCATTCTTTCGCGCCGGTATTATCTGACTGGGCTAGGCCGAGTTTATTAATGAAAGGCGGGCTTTGACCAAATTAAAACATACTCGCGAGAGTGACCCGAGCGAGCCGACGGATATTCATTTCAGAGGGATTTACCACGCGCTTCGCGGACCAGCTGCTAACGTTTTCGCCGGCATTCATTTTGGTCCCGTTGCTTTTCGTGCGCTTTTGCACATAGCTCGTGCGTTGTTTTGCACATAGCTCAAAGGAAACGGGGAATTAAGGCAAACGCGACAATAGTTAGGGGAGACAGTCTTGTTCCATGATGTGGAATAAGGAAATTATTGGATCACGCGAGGGGTGGTAAAAAATAATGGAGAAGTGCACGCATCTATTATCTTTCTAAGGCTTGATTTATTGGTTAATTTGTGGTTTGACCTGATAACGATATAAAAATTACATTTTTCTATCTATGATTAATCATCAAACTGATGATTTTATAGTGAATAACTTTTAAAGTTAGTAATACAAAATTATTAATTTAGTGATTAATCGTAACCAGAAAAAGTATTTTTTATTATCAAGTTAAATGAGGCTAGTTTAAAATCATAAATTAATAAAAAACCAAACAGTAAGTTCGGGATTGGCAGCGCATTGCTTCGTCAGTCAAAGCATTTTGTATTTTACTGCATTATTTAAAGTAAATTTTATAATACTGTTTCATAAATAAACAGAGGATGAAGTTTCATATTTATCATTATTATTTACAATGTTATAAGTGAAAAAAAGTGTTATTTTTTATCCATTTTCTTCATTGATGAGATAACAAAGACTGAAGCCTGATTCAATCCCATCTTTTTAGATACGTTATGAAAATCCACCTTATCATTAAAAAGCTGTGAACGATGTTAAAGAAAGTTTAGTGCTGCCGCCATTTCTACCACTGCGATTATCCGAACGCCATATTTCGTTTCCTTTTTTCTTCCTACGCCGCAATCCATCTGTCCATCCATTTTACGAGTTTCATCCTTTTCCCTCCCACGATGGCTGATTTATCGCAGAAAGCTCTGGGATCGTCTCTCTGTGCAGAACGGTATTCCGGCGACGGTGTCCTTTCTCTTTTCGTGTCGACAAATTATATTCGCGACGCGGAGCGGTACACGGTCGGCCGAGCGGAACTGCGCGGAACGGCTGCCACGTTATGTAGTGTGGATAAATTGTTTACCGAGGGGATAACGAGAAGAACGATGATGTTTGCAGTGAACGATAGCGGGCTTGACGATAACGAGTTATGTGAAATTTTCATTTTTCCCTATCGCCTGGCTCAACATTGCCGGCGCGTATCGAACCGTGTACACAGAGCGTTAAGAAGCGATCGTTCAATATATTCGGCTCTGATAACTACGGGCGATAACTCCGACCGAAATAATAATGTGAAATATTAAACGTGATCGCATTATTAAGTTATAGTATTCGTTATTGAGCTGTTGAGAAAAATAATCACGGGGAAAATTGGATTAGAGTTACATTTTATTGTGATGCTCGTGCGGGATGTTATTGTAAAATTCTTTTCATTACCAAAAATGTAAAAAGCATTCGGTAGCATTATAACGATATAACGATATAAAAGCATTCCATTACCGTGTCATTCCATTATTGGTGTTATAAAATGCTTGGAACTGCATGTGTCTGCGCAACAAGAAATATACCGCTATAAAGAGAAAATCCAATTTCGACATTTTTGGAATAAAGCTTTGTAATTCAACTGCAAAATATTAGTAAAATATCTCTTATTACTAAATCATTACATAAATAGAATAGATGTGTTGAATATTTATTCGCGCTCGTCTCTTCGATTCGTGTAATTTTTTCATTAAATAATTAACTCACCATGTTTATTAGGTCGAGAGAAAGAGAGATAGAGAGATAGAGAGAAGAAGAAGATTTGTCGGAAAGCGATGCTTTGGATCGATAGCAGAAGTAGTTCTAACTTTGGCTGAAATTGCCGTTGAAAAGCTCGCGTACTCGTCGTCGTTATCATTACCCTCATGGTCGCCACCTCGTTTCTTTTCAGGCGACTAGCGGAAAATAAGAGCAGTTCAGTTCGCGAACGCAGTAAATGGGGCTTGCGAAACAGTTAGGTACGAATGGACTATCCGCACACTGACGAGGGGATGTCTTGAGGAATGAAACGAGGATATTCTCGAGAGAGGAACGGGTGAAGAAAGAGGAAGTGCACCGGAAGAAAGAGCCGTTCTCTTCCGAATCCTGTCGTTCGCACGTTTTCGAATCTTCGTTCCTCTTTCCTCCGATGATTCTCTTCCTTCTCCCCCCCCCCCACTTTGTCGACCCTCAACATTTTCCACTTCGCCTAATACAGTTCGCCTAAGGGGAGGATAACCAAGAAATCGGTGAAAATCGATGCACTTTCGTTGACCTAATCGGTGATCGTCTCTTTTCCTACGTGACTGACCTGTCAATTGTAATCAAGATAGGATCCAAGTGCCCACCCCTTTTGAGAGGAGGGAACTCTCTTCGTTGAAAGGGAAATTATCCTAAAGGTCTTCCCCTGTTTCATTTATAAGGAATTTACGATCCACGAAGAAGGGTAGTGAATAAAATTCCTTCATTTTCTCTCTCAGCCTGTTGAGTATTTATCGATGCGACAAGCAGTCATAGTTGAGTGTTTCTTTTTTTCTTCCCTTTCTCTTCCATCGGCCAGCGTATTCTGGCGAGCACGCGAAGAAAATCTCGGTACGAGATCTGCAAAATAAATTCTGCAAATTACGCGCGCGTACTTAGCGTCGTGGAAATAAATTCTCGGAAATCACGAGGCGATAGCAATCAAATTGCCGAGTGTCGACCATCCCCCGTACACGTCGCGCGGCCTCTGCTACTCGTTGATAATACGAATTGTTAATCACCCTGCTGCCGGCTGCGAGCAACTAACCAACAGACTGGCATGGCGCGGCGCAGCACGACAAATGTATCGAAAGATATCGTGCTTGTTAACTGAAAGCGATGAAACTCCCATCGGACGGAGCGGATGCTGTAATTAGCGCGTCTACCTTGGTCCCGTGTTCCCTCGCGTTAAAAAGAATTAGAATAGCGTTCGATCAACGCGCCGAGTAACTCGTTTTTCGCGCACAATCACTTTATTTCCGGGAACATCCAGGAATGTGGCGATTGATCGGAATCCACCAATCGTTTCCGTGGCCCGACGGGAATTCGCCAGATTCGTTTTTTTTTTTTGTAGAATCTTGCAATCGCGATCGACAGGATATGCTTGAGCGCTCGAAGCGATCGCGCTCACGCTCGTGCCGGATGTTTGTCTCGCGAGTGACGATGTATTATATAATGGAGATGCCATAGAGAAATTGTATTTCCTCTCGACGAAAATGCAGTTATCCTCTGTAGTAATCAGAATGCGCTTCGCAATCCACGCATGCGACGCACGCGGCCCTTAGAGCGTGCAAATTTCCCTTACAGCGTTTCGTTATGACGCAGTATTGCGCTTGATACTTCAACTCGATAAACTGAACCTCGAAAAGGGATTTGCACTACCTGAGCAGTAGTGATACTAACGTATAAATACATATAATATATATGAGTAACATAAATGACGTAAACAGAAAGAAATCTGAAAGTCTTTTACGTGTTCCATTTATTATTCTAGATATTACTGATATATTATTCATTTCATCATTGTTGTACTGCACACGCTTATTAATAATGTATGTTTTATTCGTTCTTTGTACTTTGATAAAATATTAATCTGCGTTTTTAAATTTCATCTCTTGATAACATTTGTAATTAACCCTTAAATGCCATTGAGGGTCTAAAAGACCCCAAGGCTTTTCCTCGTATATAATCGTATATAATCTCGCTGTAAATCGAATTTCTGGCTTCATCTACCATTGGTTTAAATCTCCAACTATCAGTTGAAAAGTTTGCGGCAAGTCAGTTTCTGTATAGCAGCTGAGCAGGAACGACGCATTTCGAGGCGGAGTACAAAATACCCCAGTGTGTCATTTACGTTGTGCAAAGTGAAAATCGAAGCGATTTTTTTATTCACGTTTTTTGTGTAAATTTCATCATTTTGAATTGTAAATATTACTGTGCGCACTATAAAATTTTCTTAGTGTTGTAATTACTTTTTCACGAATAATTAGATGAGTATAATTTATAAGGATGTATCCCGGATCGTAAAATTACTGGATATCGGATATCGGATATTTGAACAGAATGTAACATTGGATATCCGGTATCCGCTCGGATATCCGAGAAGGCGATTTCTTCGAGTTGGATATCCAACATTTTCCGGATACCTGATTGGTTGCGGAGAAAGTGACTTCTAAAAAAAAAAAATCTTTTAAAAAAAAAGATTGTAATTTTGCAACAATGTATAACATATTACAGCATCATAAAATATGCACTTGTTTCTAGAACATTTGTGTAAGAAAGAAAAAAAATCAACAATTTAACAAAATTCAACCGGATATAACAAAATTCCCGGATACTAATGATCCGGCTATTCGGTCAGATTATAAAAAAATGCCGGATAATATTGGATACCGGATACTTTCCGAATATCCGGTTCATCCCTAATAATTTGCCTTCGTGCCACAAGCTGATGTGTGATAAGCACCGCGTCTATTTTTGCGTTAAATATTCTGGATTAGAATAAAATTAATGTTTTTGTACTTTTTTTTTGTAATATTTTTACATACTTTTGTAATTATGTGCCTAAAAATATTTTATTTTTAACTTCTTTACTAAATATATTAATCATATATATTTATCAAATAAATCGTAAATTGTGTTTTTTCTTTCTCTAAAATTTCCCCATTTTTGCAAAATAAATAGAATTTCTTTTTTAGAATATCCAGTATCGGACTTAACTTTATCTAAAAAAATGCTATCTCAGGATACCTACAACCCTAAATTTTTAGTGAAAAATATTAAAAAATAAATAAATATACGCTTTATTTGTTTAAAAAGAGTATGCTTCTTAAATTTTTTTTTTAGTATATTTACAGTAAAATTTCACCATAACTACAATTACATCTTCTTTTAGACGCTTTGAAATGTATCCAAACAAATGTTCAAAATATTGAAAACTCTAAGAATAGTATATACTTTTTCACGCTAGGGTCTAATTAACTCGGTGTGGCATTTACGTGATTTTTTTGACGTGTGCATTTAAGGGTAAAAATGATCCATTACAATAAATGCAAAACGTATTCGTTCACAGAAAATAATTTTTAAAAAAGCTTTATTTTTAAAAAGTAAATATTATTTAGTGAGAAATGAGTCATCGAATTGATGTCGAATCGATACCGATAATTTTAATACCAATTTGATGTTGACTCGACGTTTAATTGACGATCATTTCTTGCTGAGTTAACAATTTATTCATAAAAAATAAAATAGATTATATGTTCTTTAAAATTATATATACCAAAAAATGTATATTAATTATAGAAAATATATCACCTGAAAAATAATATAACCCGAAAATTAAAAATTATATTGTTTGGATGCTCAAAAAATATTCGTACAGTCGAGAAATTTAGTTTCTAAAATCAGGAATACATAGGAAACTCGATTGTTTATGTTAGTACAGAATGTATTATATTTATTGCATAAAATTGCTTGATGTTTATTTTCTACAAATAAGACTTGTTTTATAAAAAATTTCCTTGTACGAATACTTTTTGCACTTACTGTATATGACGCGGTTCAAAGATCTGGGTTAAAAATTTAAATTTCTTTAGTCTTGAAAGAAGATAACATTGAGAAAAATGTCTGGTTGGATTAATCGGAATTCTGATTGAAAATGGACAAATCAGAATTTCCTAGTTAAATCTTCTAGAATTCTAATTAGTAACTGGAATTCTAATTGATATAATCAAAATCTTCTGATTCATCCATTTTCAACCAAACATTTTTCTCAGTGAATATATATTTACTAAACTTTCTTCAATATGATGCAACAATTAAATTTTAGAACATCTTAATAAAAATATATTTCAACAATGAATTATAATAATAGATTAACATTAATTCTTTGGATATTCAGACGAAATAAGTCGGTCGTTTGTCAAAAGTCATTTTCTTGCACAGTAACGAGAACGAGAAAAAGTCAAGCGTTCGCTAGATTAAGCAAATTGTCGTTTTCCCGCATTCTTTTTCTAATCGCGACGATCCCGCATATACGATTTTCCAACTTGGGATACAAAGCATTCATTAAATCGCGTTATCGCGGGGGGACTGTAGCAGTGACCTTAAGTCGTCTTTCTTCCTTTTTCTTTTTTCTTTTAAGATCCATATTTTCTCCAAGTCCAAGGAGGATTTACTTTTTTTCTTCATCCCTCCCTTCGTCTCAATATTTCTTCTGTTCCCGCGGTGGCTACAAGGCACCACTAGAGACCCGTGGGAATTCAATCTCGAATGGCTTTTTACAAATGTAAATTCCTTATCAAAGTTGGAGTCGGATTACAAATTCGGAAGGAGGTGAAGTTTCTGCAGTGTCGTCCCTCTTTGTGGAGGATGAGGATGGACGAGCGATGGATGAGGGCCAGGGTGGAATGGGTGTCGAAAGAAGGCGGAATGGAGTCGGCCCGTTGGTAACCAAAGAACTTATGAGAGGAGAGTCACGAGTGTCGTAGTACCTGATATGCATAATAGCGTCTGATTTGAAATTTGCATTCGTACCTGGCGAGTCTCTCGCTCACCCAGAAACGTCACCCTGGGTTATGCGAATCGAGGCGCATCGGGAAACTACATACACAGTACGATACGATGTCTAGATGCGAATCCTTACTTTGTATTACGTGCGATTGAACTGATTTAATGAGCATCGAAATGAAGCTCGTGTTATTAATGTTTAACGCGTTGCGTTGGCGGAAATCCTCTAGAGATGTTTCGTATCTGCGGAGAAGTGATATAGAGGTGTCACTCGCGGCTATATTATGCATCGACGTCACGTCGCGTCGTGTCGTCGCTCTCGTCATGTAAATTATGATTATAAATACTTGTATATATCCATCCAAAAGTAGCTAGGAATAAAAGTTTTCCTTCGTATGTCGATACGAATTCGTTTTCGACTCCTGTAACGGAAGCTTTTGAAATTTACTAGTACTTCCCGGAAAACTTCTAAGCATTACCGTTAGAATTTTTGCCAAAGTCATAGACTGAACTAATAACACTCTCGGAGAGAAATTGAAATGGCAAGAGAGTACTACCGCGCGCCGTAGAGACTGCTCGCGGAGTCTTCGAGGACAGCTGCGGCAAGGGAATCAAAAACGTACCATAGCGGTGGTTGGGAATTAAAAGTTTGCAAGATTGCCTTATAAATCTCGGATGTAAGTAAAACCATTACAAAATATTTTACTGACTACGAAACTTTACTGGCTATACGGCGAGAAGAAAGAGGGGAAGAGAGAAAAACTGTTTCGCGGTCTGCTTTGACGGTTCGAAGTTTTATACGACGAAATGAAATCGTAGTCGATAGAATCAGCCTGACGTGAGTTTCTCTACGTCAGCAAAATTTATCTCATTACGATACAATAACGTCTTGTGCGTTTTTACGAAATTAATGCGCGAGACGACGTTACATTATGCTGTGGCTTTAGAATTATCAAAATTTTTTAAACTAGAACTTTCAGGTAATGGCGCCGTCTTGAAAAAAATGTTGGGAGAACAACAAGAAAGCATTTCAAATAATAATCTATTTTTTAATAGCTTTTACATTACCGAGAGGGAAAGGGAGCAGAGTAAAAGAAATTTTAAATTATTGAGCGAAAATTTCACATATTTAAAATTTTATATATACTATTATATAAATTATATACTATACGTAAAACAAAATGTATAAACAGAATATGGTGCACGAAAAAGAAAGGAAGCTTAAAAATTTATCCTATTATCGTAAAAAATTTGCACATCGGATTTTATTTCGAGAAATAAATTCGCAGTAGCATTTAAATCTAATCTTTATCGCTTCTTCTCTCTAGCGTATCGTCTGGTCGACGCTTTTTCGCAGTTTTGATCGTAGAAATTATTTTCAGCTGTTAAAAACGTTTTTTGTTAAAAACGAATAGACAAAAATTATTGAGGGAGAGGGGATCGAAATGTGCTTTGCCTTTCTTAAATTGACGCCTATGCTTACAGGCCAGAAACTTCGAACATTTTGCTTGCAACTGGACACATATAAAAATGAGTATCAATATAGATTAGTAAAAATTTGGTTAGAATCGGTCAACGAATAATTATATCTAATTGTTTATTAATAATACTAATTTAATATAAGAAATTGATCATTGATTATTCTCCTTGCATTTGATTAGTTTCTTACAGTTTAAAAATATTACTACAACTATTGTAAATCAGGACTAATACAGAATAGTGTAGAAGAGATCAAAACAAAATATTTAAAAGTTTTTCTAAAACTGGAAGTTCATAATTATTCCGGACGCCTTCGAAAAAGCCCTCCGGACATTGCGGGACTCTCTAAAAAACAGGACAGTGTCCGGAGAAAAGAGAACGGATAGCAAATGTGGATAAACTCTGCGGATTCACTTTATGCAGTTAGACGCACTGGAGATTTGGCGTAGCAATTATGTTGGACGTAGATAAAGACGACCAAGCTCGTATCTGCTGCGGTCACGTCGGTGGAAAGGTAGCAATGGGTTCAGTAAGAATCAGCTCTGCCACTAATATTAGCGAGCGTGAGAGAGACTAGACGCGAACTAGAAACAAAATTTTTACTAGAAACAGAATTTTTGGAACTATTATCCTCGTGTCGCCGCGAAAATTTACGGCTGCAAACGGCGACGTTGCGAAGCGAATTCCGGCGCGATTTCGGCGCGGCGAAAACGCTCGCGAAAATACTTTATGTTTACGCGTCGTAAAATTTTCCTTCCAGTAAACTATCCAGTAAACATATACGACGTAGTGATTCACTTTCGCATGTTTGCGTAATGTCGCACGACTCGGTCGTTACCGCATTTGTGTTTGCTCGTTTTTATCTTACATTTAAGTGGCTATGCAGTTTTCACGCTCTCCCAGTTTTCGACTTGTATATGCCCGTTCCATTTGCATCTCGGCATGCCAACGATTCGACGAGCAATAACGTTTCGGGCTTCGAAGTAGAAGAATCTCGCTGCAGTATATATGTATACGTCTTCGAAACGTGTTGGCACTTTCGTTGCGTCTATTTTTGTTGCCTCACCTGGGATCCATTTCTTTCATGCGCCAATTTGGAAATCCTGTCGGAATCGTAAAAGAGAGAAAGACTCTCGGCTACATCGATCTCGCAGGATGAATTCTCAAGGCGGCAGCAGAGTCGATGGCTTTTGTAGAAAACGGTACCCAATACCGCGCAACTACTTCATGGCGATCTCCCGCGTTTTAGCGAGATGGAAAACGGATTCGCATATACATATATTGTTAAGAAACGAGCAGGCGCGATTGCACGTAGCTATCTAAGTTTGTGCAATTAATTAAATCCTTGCAAATTCATGGTACACAGCTGCGTTTGCGTGTTAGTGTTACCTGATATTTATCGTCACAGGTAGAGTCAGGAATCGATAACGAGCTCGTGGAAAAATCCTCTGATACTTCTTTTTCCGTTTTCGTTCTCATCGATCTTTCTTCGCAGCCCTACTCTTTCTGAACTATTCTCCGAGTGTTTCGCCAACTTTCCCACTTTTTGTTCTCTATTTTCCCGGCGTTCAGTTCATCACTGATCGAGCACGTAAAGAGTACTTTAACATTAGTGTCGCAACGATGAACAAATGGGAGGTAAACGTTACGCATCATTATATCGTTGCATATCTGACACTTTGTGAGA
>Ga0157364_1007631_pt1 | contig 11199 bp, 2 predicted proteins | sample AttsexASBM2_FD_111476 | JGI IMG/M metagenome (GOLD analysis project Ga0157364, IMG submission 111476) | Fungus gardens microbial communities from leaf cutter ant in Ribeirão Preto, State of São Paulo, Brazil - Atta sexdens ASBM2 | ecosystem: Host-associated > Fungi > Mycelium > Unclassified ...
ATGAATTATTTTAGAAAAATTTTATTAGCATTTATAATATAATTAAAACTAATAAGATAAATATTTTTACTGAATTAGGTATATTAAATGAAAAATATGATTAGTAATAATAACAGTTACAAACTATTGTGTTCCAATTTGTGAATAGTTGGAGCAATTTATTAAATATGCTTCATATATTTGGGAAGGGGGAGGAAGTCGAACTGTCACTCAAAATTAATAACTAAAAATACATTTAGCACATGTGGATGATGTGATTAAATAATGTGCAATAATTAAGAGTAAAGTTTTAAGTACGGCTTGAAGAGTCGAGGACAGTATTTCGTCTACCTTGTTCCCTCGATGTCCCCGGGGGGACAAAGCCGGCAATCGGATAGCGACATTAGATGGAAGTATGCAACGAGTCAGGATAGAAGCAGCAGCGATTCTCCCGCGGGACGATTTCGTCGGCATCCAATCTCAGTCTGCAGGCTAGCGGGTGCTTCTTTCGTGTCCCGCGGCAGCTCTCTCCTCATCGAGTCGCACTCGGAAAACCCAATTTACCGGATAGCAGTCATCCGACCTCGCGCTCCCCTTTCCGTTGCTCTGTGGATGTAGGATTGCACTCAATACGAGACAAATCTAATCGCTCGCGTCATCGGAAATCGTGTCGGACGAAGAGAGGGGAATTACGCGTGTTGGAAAGGCGATTAAAGTCAATTCTGATTTCGAGATCCGATTAGTTTAGATCGCGTATCTATGAATATTCGCATCTTTAATATCTTATTGTCGTAAAAATTGCAGTCTAATGTTAGTAAAATGTTTATATCTATAAATGAGAGGGAAGATATTCACATAAATTATTCATTGAAGAAGTGGATCTGTATATAGATGAAGCATTATCGCTTCGACGATGCTATATATTGTATGTATCTACATAATATCTTTAAATTGTTATGGATAATATTTGCGCGCGCGCGCGTGTGTGTGTGTGTGTGTGTGTGTGTATTTTATTCATGTACAACAAGATGTATCACACAGAACTGTAAAAAATAATTATTTTATTGAATGTTCTGAAAATAAATTAAACATATGCATCTATCATAATTTTTTTAAGAGAATATTTTAATATTATTACAAGATTTTTCGATGACGAATACATGTCTGTTCGACACACGCAAACTCTGTCGGATAAAAATATTATTTCTCTCCGTCTTGCTACTTGAAGCCTTCGAAGGGTTGCTATAAATCTGAGTCTGAGAAGCATCGTCGAAGCATGTGAATGATCGGCTCTTCCCTTGGTCGCCTCTCGGATTCCACCTCGTATTAAATTGCACCCGATTTTTTTTCGGTTGGCAGCTGGCCCGCATCTAACCCAAGTCGACATCAATAGATTGATATTGATTAATACATAATATTTTATGCAAACGATTCTCTTTTCGAATATTATATATATATATAATATATATATTACGTACATTTTATATATAGCATTATAAAGAATCAAGAACATCAACGCTAAAAGTATCGCTGTAAATAAATTTTCATAGAACAAATTAGATATTTAACCTTGAATATAAACTGTGCAGACTTTTTTGAAATTATGCAACACAACAATCAGTGCAAAAGTTATATACAATGCAAAATTTTAACAGAAAATTATACGATATTTGCAATCACTCTTTACTTTGCCGCACATGAATTCTAGTTTATACGAAGAAAGACTAGCAGAAAAAAAGTACAACTTTTGGTACACAGCGTAGCAGTGAGATTCGGCCCATTGTTCGCCGATGAGAAAGGAATTTTTGTTGCAACGCGCCCTTTTATGATGTACCACGCTGCGACTTCAGTGTGCACGTTTTTCTCAGAGCTCGACCTGCGAGGGTCGTTTCTACCTTGCACAAAGGTTTGCCCGGTAAAAGGGAGACTCTGTCAAGGAACTCCATTGGAGGGTTTTGCTCGACGAAAAGTTATATGAGATAGAAAACTCCGGATTACACCAGAGAGAAAGTCGCGCGAACTTTCATGTCGTTCATACATTTATATGATAGTGATGACAAGTGTCTTGTCGAATCATAGGCATGATCTGTATGTATCCAATTTGTTAAGTAATGGAAAACGAACGAAACTGTTAGATTAGAGTATGGTATATCTGCTTACTGAATTAGACCTTGTACTCGCAATAAAGGTCATAATACATAGAAAAACTTGTGTCTTCTAACAAATGACAAAGTGCGACACAGTGATCATGTCATCTTTGTTTAACATTGGCAACAAGGATATAATGATGATTGTATCACACTATTATTATTTGTGTCACTTGTTGGAAGACACACCTTAAGACTTAAGACTTAGTAAGCAGTAAGCGAATCAACCAATCACATTACAGATTGGAAGGCCATAACGTGAGCAGCAGCGAATCCAATATATTGATTTCTTTATTGCTTAAATCTTACGTTTAAATATTTTTATATTTTTAATTTAAATATTTTTTATGTGCTAGGACTTTAAAATTCTGTCATTTTATTACGATGTTTTGACAGAATCGATCATAATTGGCATAATCTCGTAAAAACAAGTAGCGTAACTTTGATCAGAAAATTAGAAAAAAAGAGAATTAAAGAAAACTCTAGTTTAAGAAAATATAAAATCATTATTATAAATCAATATTATAAAATATTATGAAATCAGTATCTACACTGAAAAAAAATATATTTAATTTTAATAAATATTTAATTCAATACTGCCAACTATACATTTACTTACAGTAAGTAAATATTTGTTCAATAAAAAAAACGATTGTTAAATCAAATTAACATTTCTTGTATCAAATAAATATATCTTTATATTTAATAAATATTTAGTTGGTAGTATTCAATAAAATTCATAAATATTTATTAAAATTGATTGTATTTTTTTCAGTGTATGAAATTTTTACCTAATTTATTTAGTTTTGAATTCATAATATACATATAATTTTTTAGAAATCTAGCAATCTGTATAATATAGAGAAGAGAATAAATCTGATAAGATATTAAAGTTACTTTATTATCATCCGTAACAAATTCTTTTATTAATGTTTATTTATCAGATTCATTCTTGTTTTACATTGTCTCTTTTGGTATTGTCATTCAGACGAGTCATTTTCATTATTTAATCTTGTTGGGAAAGTAAAAGGGGAAATGCTAAGAGCAAATTAAGCATAACGTCTGATAAGTATTAATCACGACAAGGTCGTGATCATTCCGAGAAAGAGATTATCCACGTCGGAGACGGAGGTATCCGTTCTTAATATTCTTCGTAATCTCGTTTCATCTCATTTTCAGGATTCTTTCTTACAAGCGAAGGGTTCTTCGTAAATTTTTAATATTAATGGCTCGTTATCATGATAATTCATCGGCCTAATTGGCTGCTTTTGGCGATGCGATTTATAATATTCATCATTGGTCTCCTACATTTTCTCAGAACAGTGCCCGATTATTATATATAAAAAGAACAGTTTAAAAACTGGGAAGAGATTAATATCAAATATAACAGTTGCATTGATATAATTGATATGATAGTATGATTATATTCATAATATTAAAGAATCATTCATACTATTAAATATCAAAGGAACAATGATAACCCAATCTTTCGTTAAATAATTTTGTTATCTTTAACTTCCGTGTAAATTAATTCTGTAGTTTTTTTAAAATAAACAACGTTCATATTAACGTATATGCTTGGTAAACAATAAATTAAATTTTATAAATTAATACACACTTCTTGAATTAAATTATTCAACTTCATTGTCTTAGTTAAATTAACGACATATTGCGTAGAAGCAGTGGCGATCTAGAAATATTAAAACGGCCTAGAATGATTAAAAATAACTCAAATTGAATATAATTTTGCATTATGAATTTATTAGTATAATCTTACTCGTGCATGAATAATGAATAAAATATCTGAAGAATATTCTTTTTATTGGATTGCGAGATGTAATTTGACTTAGTTATCACAGTGAAAGCCTCGAGTCAGAAATGTAGTACTCATTATCGAACTCTCACCTTTCGGAGCTCATTTGGACTTTGACTTTTAAGATCGCTCGTTCGAAATTTGCTAGATAAGTGAGTTCCTCGTGAATTATGATCGCGGAACAATTGTCTACGAAATTCCCACTTGCATCACCGTATCGTTCGAAAATCGGGACGATTCGACAATCTTCGTGGCGAAGGGACTGCAACGCGAAGAATTTGCGGGCGTGGAAAAGCAGGAAGGGGGAGAGAATCGGTGATTCCAGACGAAAAACGGGAATTCGTAAGGAGGGATTTTGCGGAGGCAATTTGCAAGGTTCGCTTCTTAGCTAACCCCCGGAGAACAAGGGATGGGTCACGCTGGTATCGCGGTCTGCGATCTTGGCCGTAGTATCTGTAACCGTTCTTTCCATTCTCCTCCCTATCGTTTCCATTTCTCCTTTCGTGCAACCTTAACCTATATGCTCGTTTGCACGATATATCTATACGTGTACATATAAGTTTGTACGAGATAACTTGCATCCAACATGTGCTTTCTTGTGCGATTCACGTCCAGAATCTGTCTGGAACGGGTCAGCATAACTATGTCAACATGTTCGAAGTATATATTGGAATTGCTAACGCAAGACAAATATATCTTGACTCGATATGCGAAGCAGATATTTGAGGAGTATATAAAATGTAATTTGAAACACAGCTTGTTTTTTAATGAAAAATCTTCCTCAGTTTTTGTTTGTTTTTTATCGAATATTTTGTTATTACTATAATCGCGTCTATCCTGTTGTTATTAATTACTGAAAGATATTGAACGGATATTTACGGTGAAAGGTATTTACTTGAAAGATATTTAATTATGAATGTGTTTATAAACACGCATCATTTTTATACTAATAATTTCTAGTTTATTTTGCTACGCTATTTTTAACGAGACAGATTCCATTTGTTCAAGCTCAACTATGTCAAATCTCATTTAAATCGGCTTTGGAAATATTTCCAAGCGCTGTACGTCATTTTCATAATCCGTTTTCCACTTGACGCGAGTAAAAACAGCATCGGGCGCGGACTTTACGTGAAATGAAATTTGTTGGACGAGTTTTATGACAAAGGACTAGCATTTTTATGAATGTACGAATGGGCAAACACAGTGTTTCTTAACCATGAAAGATTATCCCCAATTCTTTGGGGATTAAATTACATTGTCTACAAAGAATGATGTTTTACGACGCGCGAAGTAGAGCATATCGATTGATGCTGCTTTATAATTCCGCATTTTTCTTTGCGATTTTTATCCGTGATTTATAGTCTAACTTGTTCAAATACATCATAAGAATCGATCGCTTCACGACGAAGTAAACAATACATTTTACTTACTGTCAGTTAACTTCTCGAAAGGTTGTACTTCGTTAAAAGCAACATTTGAAATTGAGCAAAGTTTCCCTGACTTGGCTCCGCCTGAGTGCCGTACCGAAAATTAGCGCGGCAGTCTTTTCTTATAATGGAAACTCGCGCGAAATGGTATCGTACTTTATGAAAGTGGAAAATAGAATGTTATTGGGATATTCTCAATTGCTTTAGAAATCAGTGAAAAATGCGATTCGCTTTTCCAACTTTCTTTACATTCCTCTTAGACACAAACAACATTTTAACGCAATTTAACATCCTACAAGTCAAGCAATATTTTTCGCAATAAGTTTATTACAGTTTTTTGAGATACAATCATATCGGCACGCAATTATCATTTCTGAAATTAATTCATTTAAATGAACATATAAAACAGTTCAACATCTTAACCTTCAGACCATAGTGACGCTTCGTATTTAAAGTAATATATTTAAAATAATATTTATTATTTTAAACATTTATAAATATAGTCAAAAATTATTTGTTTGGATTATTTGTTTATTTTAATGTTTGAGTAAGTATTAGAAAATATTCGCTTAGAGAAAGATTTAACAATGCTGTTATCGGTATAACGTGCTGGAACATTCGGCGTAGAGAACCGTGAATATTCAAGAGCCTTCTAGCTCGTTGTCGTCAACTTCATTGAATTTGTTCGCCATGTCTCCTCGCTTTGATCGGTAGCCGGAAACGTTGCGGGAAAAGCGGTTTCGTTTGGACCGATAATGAGCGACATAAATGAAGAAAAATATTGTCGCTCTTTATACATCCATAGCGCAGCATCGAAACTCTTTGAAGTTATTATAAGACAAATCGCTATCACTGTATTGACTATCAATTTGTTTCTGTGAAAATAATCTCTCTTACAATAAGAGCAATTTAGTGGAAACTTAACTTACATAAAAATGTTATTAATTTCTTTCATTCTTTTTCTTCTTGGAAAAAAGAAGGAGATTAAAATTAATTTTGTTTTTGAGCTATGTATTTTTTAAAAATTAAAACTCGTCTTTTATCTTCTCTTTTTTCTCTCACAAATTTGACTAACATAAAAATTTCGACTGTAATATATTAAAGAATTGATATGTACCATTATTATTTTGATAGTGATCGTCAATTTATCCTCGTTGATATGTGCAAATTAAAAAAAATAAGTTAACGCAATATTTCCACCAATTTGAATCGCAGTACCTATATGTCCTCGGATTTGCACAGTTCTGTTAATTGGCGAATGCACGTGCAGTAACCGGTATTCGAATACTCGCATCTTTTTTAAGCGCGTTTCAACGATATATAAAAATAGCACGAATCAGAGTACCATGAAACCTCGTTTGTGATGCTGTTTGATATTTTTGTCTGTGTTGTTTTTACGTGATCAATTTGCGCAATGCAATGAAACTGCGAGTATCTGAATGTCATTTAATCAAACGTTTGACTATTAGGACACTATTATACCTACAAGTACATAAAATAGGAAAATGTATTTTATTTCTTTTTCATTTAAAGTTAATTATTTATGAAGAGAGAAATAATTTATGTTTGAAGAAGAGATAAAATACATAGAATACTTATATTAACAATTATTAATTTATGCTATCAAAATATTTCAGATTTTTGGAGAAAAAAGAAAAGTAATTTTCTTTTTTTGATTACATAAGATAGATTTTTAACAAAAGCGAAGAAATTTTTATTTATGTTCATAATTCATTAATAGTACAGGCTAATGTTTTTCGTTACAATGAGATATCGTGTTTTTTCTTTTTTTTTTTCAAAAATTTTTACATGGATCGTCACGAGCGTTACTCGTAAGTAATCCTTAAATTCTTGTCACTTTTCTTTGATTTCAATTATGTCTATGCTTTTAAAATATAAGCTTTACTACTGAAAAATTCATATTTCTTTATATGTAGAATTCATCTTAATGAGCTGCAATATTATGCATGATAATATTCTGACATGAACATGCTCTCAAATCAGAAATATCAGCTCTAAATAATATTAACATGTTATTGTATAATTATATTAGTATTCATTAATGGATGAAATAGATCAATGTTAATTAGTCTATGGATCAATGATGATAATCTGTGTAATATACTAATGATTAGTTCATTCAATATGTGTTTGTTTAATACGATGCAGTTATAGCAGACTATTTGATTCTATTTTTAAATATTTACATTTATATTAAATATATTTACATCATAAATTACGTAATGCTTACGGGAAAGATAAAAAAATTTCGAAATTTATGATAATGCATGCCTGCTTTATACGAAGAAAATGTTGGCACTCACAAATTGAAAGCTTATCAAATATAATAAAGTATGCACTTAAAGATCGTTTTGAATAAAAATGCTTCAAGCAAGGGTGCACCCCCAACTTCCCATCGTTCTACTTTATTATCTGGCGACACTGCGTCAGTACGCAGATGCACATGTATGCGTTTTATATAACACACACACTCGCACCCTAGTCATATATGTACATATTCTAGCTGCCAATAAATTCTCTTCTCACTCTACCATAACAACATTTCGAACTCGACAGCTGAAGTTTCTGAATGGCACATTCAAATCGAGCCACAATCGCCGACAAAGTCGCATCGCATTTGCAACACAATGCGTCTCCCATCCTTTTGCTGATCCTTCATTTTATCGAACTTTTCTCTCCTTACGTCTTATGCGAGATTAGTGTTTGGAGTGAATGATTAACAAATAAATTTTATCAATCTCCTCCTTGTGACAGCACGTGTAATTTCAAATTTCGATTATATCATGCAAGATTCATCGTCGAAAGTTACACAAAGCCATTAATCTCTCTGTGGTTACATAATTTTGTGGAATATGCCTATGAAAACAGTTATCTATTGATACTAAAGAAATATTATCTCAAGAACTTCAGTCAGTTAATAATTTTGAATTTAATTTCGTAAATACGAAAAATTCTTTTTGTATTTTAATTATAAATATTAGGATATATCTATATTCTTTGTATATATTCTAACATTTACTTGTGTTATACAAAAAGATTCGTTTTTATATTTTTTATCCGTGTATTTAATACATACATATAATAGTAATAATAAGAATTAATAAGACACGCCGGATCAGTTTTACTTACTAAATTAGATGTATTTGCAGTTTACTCAGTGTACCATCGTTGTGTTTTAATGAGAATTATTAAGCATTCGACTCCCTCTTTCTACGAGATGTCTCCCATACATCCGGTCGGGTGATAACCGCTGAATCATCATGGTTAACGCTGGATTCTTGTTGGTGGAACGTGACTTTTCCTTAATCGACATATCTTTTCTTCCTAATCCGCAAGATTGCGTAAAGCAGATAGGGAGTCTACTTACCTTGTGAAAAATTCCGGGAAAAACAATCATCGCCAACTAAGAGAGGAGTTATTTGCCGGAGGCGATATATTTTGTGCGAAAGGCGAGAGTATTTTGCATAAAATGAAATATTTTACATAAAATTACAACATCTCCGCACTCCAGCTTCGAATTGGATTGTCGACAATGTGGAGATACGAAGATAAACGCGACCTTTGTGCGAGATAGATTGTAGCGTTTGGATGACGTAGTTTTCATATGATATATAAATGAGTTAGATGCGCGTCGTGCATGTCTGTAATTCGTTTATTCCAAATAGCGAGATTTCGGAATTAGGCATTAAAATTATTGTTGGCAAGCCAGTTCCTGTTAAACTTAACATGTCGCGTTTATACAATGACTATATTAATTTGCGATAAACTAGTAACTAAACGTTTGCCTCAATTGACAATGAAGGGTCGATATTGTTAAAGCAAATAGTTTTGTTCTGCGATGGAAATTTGATTTTATTTTCTGTTAGGATTGAGACATTATGTTTTACTTCAAACTAAGTGAATTTATTTCAATTATGTAAGTAATTTTGAGATTTTATTACAAAATATGAATCCATAAATTTTGAATCATAGCGCGTTGTATTAGAACTTTATGCTATAAATAGACATACGACAGTTAATACTCGAAATAATTTTTAAATCGAGAAATAAATTAAAGATTGCTGCACTGTTATGAAATAATATTTAACATAGTAGTATTATTTCATAACAGTACAGCAATCGTCAGGTTTGATCGAATGAGATTGAAATGATTTATTCCACTGAATGTGAAAGAGCCGCGCTAATACGAATTTTAATTATGGAATCGTCATTGGCAGTTTATGTATAGTACATGTTTGTACATATATATATATATAATACTCGAACAAGTATTTATCAAATTATCGTTGTGTTTGTTGCACGAGAGATTTGCTGATAATAGATTTCTAAATTAAAAACGTCATCAGGAAATGACTTCTAAATTGAGCACAAAAAATAACGACAGCGATAAGTATCATAAATAAAATTGAGTTTGAAAATTGCCAGAAATGGTAATATGGGTATCTCCGATAAATGAATGTCATCGATACAATTAATGATATAAGCGTATGGTTCGACGATCGTTATCCAGAATTTCTTTTGTAGAAAGCATGCGCGTCCATATTTGCGTCCGTAACAAATCCTGGCTGCAGCGGTTCTGGTGGTTTTGTTTTTGGTGTAATTAGATGGACGATTTTCTCGACGAGATCGATAACGCGATGCAGAGCCTGCGGATTCTGCGGCATCCGGAGTTACAAAATGCCGCGCGAAGAAGGAAATGAGGATAATCAATGGTAATTGATGCGAAGTAGAAGGGGAGACAGGAGGCTGGAAGATAAGAGTAAAGTGGAACAAGGGAATAGGAATAGAGGGAAGGTGAAACTGAAAAGCCGGCCTTTAATCCGCGTTTGCGCGCCAGAAAAACTTTTGGATTTAGTTCCATTTAATTATATCATCTTGCATTTGTATTTGCGTGCTCGTAACTAGTATTGTCTTTTTCTAATTTTTGTGTATTCTTTGCTGCATTGAGAACGTCTGATCATATGTTTTGCTCGATATTTGTATTGAGCTTTATTTATTGCAAATATATGAAATTATAAATTGTAATAATGTTTTGGGTATATTTTAAAGAAATATGAAGATGTTAAGAATTTTTGGCGAATTCAGTCACTTAGATTACTGCATTAAATTAGTGCATATTAAAAGCTGTTATGCATAAAATTAGCAAAGTTAAATGCGTAAAAGTATATAAATATTTTAAATGATTAACTATTTATTAATATTCACGTCACGTTATTTAACAGAATATGTATCATTTTATTATATTGTATTATTGTATTGAGATATTAATTATATTGTATTATTGTATTGAGATATTTTATATAAAGCAGTTTTTAATATGCACTGATCCAGTGTAGTCGAATTTCATCATTAGATAATTTGTAATTTTAAGAAAAATGCGACTATTTCTGATACTTTCTAATTATAAGTTTGAAAATATTTCAGTAATATTTGATAAAATAGAAACAGATCGTTCTATATATACGTGTATTCGTATTACATTAAATTGAAAGTGTTTAATTACTTCAAATCTTGATTGGCGAAATACCGTTACCATTATTACTCGAAATTGCATTTTAATTTAATAATCTCTATAATAATCTCTATAATTATACATCTACTTTTTTCTGGATATTATAATATTAAACTCTGTATCTCTATTAACTATTTGCGATCGTATCCTTAATTGGCTTCACATCGTTCATTTGCCTTGTTAAGATTAAAATAATTGACAGGTTCATTAAAATAATGAATAATTTTAATCGAATTCTCTTGCAATAATAGTACAAAAAATTAAATGCTTTAAAATTTTTTTATATTTCTAACATTTATA
>Ga0157364_1007632_pt1 | contig 11197 bp, 6 predicted proteins | sample AttsexASBM2_FD_111476 | JGI IMG/M metagenome (GOLD analysis project Ga0157364, IMG submission 111476) | Fungus gardens microbial communities from leaf cutter ant in Ribeirão Preto, State of São Paulo, Brazil - Atta sexdens ASBM2 | ecosystem: Host-associated > Fungi > Mycelium > Unclassified ...
GGAACAGAATTGCGGATACTTGCAACGTTGAAATTAGGAGGATGTTGAGCTTTCTCTTCTTGGAGAACGGGGCTTACCTCTAATGATTCACCCAGAAGATCCACATGTTTTCCCGACTTGCTACTAAGATTAAGATGACCAAAATTGCTGGTTAATTCCTCTGCTGCTATAGAACCAAAAGAACGGTCATCCTTTTCGTTAAGAACGGTTTTAGAAAGATCATTTTTCGGTGTATCATCTGTCAGTATGTTTAGATTATGGTGATCTCCAATCGATGACTTAATATCGCTCGATTTTGCATGACTAATTGAATCATGAGACGACACAGTAGTTGCGATAGAAGTTGCTACTGCTGCTTGCTTCTCGTTCTCTTGTTCATTGTTATTGGGTGTATGTACAATATTTTCTACGCTTGTAGATACAGTTGTAGATGCTGGAGTATAGTGGAATGGCGCCATGTGCACTTGTTGCCATTCGTTCACAGCAAACCTAACGCTGTTGTTATTCTGTGATACGTTGTGCGTGAACGAATTGTTATCCGCACTCGATGGCTGTAACCATTGCGTTGAAGAATGTACAGATTCGTTTTGCACGTTAGAATGTCTCCAATCGTGCGAGGCACTGATATTGCCCGACTGTGGCCAAGAAACAAATGTGTCATCTACATTATTTGTTTGCATTAAATGCGCGGATTGATGTTGGGACTCGCGATTTTGATTATGCCACTGATTCGATACGACATTAGACTTATTACTTACTTCGTTACTCATGCTTTGTTGCTCATTGGTAGACCAATTCATGGAATGTTCCTTATTGACTCCCTCAATAGGTGCATTGTATATTTGCGATGGTTGTGTACACTGATTGCCCATATTGTCGACTGTTGGTTGTTGCATTTCTTGCGACATGTTTTGATCCTGCCACTGACCTAAAGAATCGGTATGATTTTGCCAATTACGTTGTAATGATAAGTTTGTTGTGTCATCTTTGCTCCAGTTATAACTGTTATGCGTCGCCATCGGTGATAGATGTGTTGATGATGGATGTGTCGATGGTGGGTGTGTCGATGGTGGATGTAATGGTTGATCTTTTGGGCTCTGTTGCGGCATGAGTCTTTGCTGAGTATAAGCTGCATTTGACGATTGATGTTCGTTTGGCCATTGAGCATGCTCATAACTGGATTTCACGTTGTTCTGTCGAGACGGCAACGGATATTGCTGATTTTGATTATAGTTCATGTAGGGCGGGAAAGAATCCATGTAATTCGACCCAGTCTGACGAGCAGGCTCCGATCTGGGAGTGTTTCTGCCCGATACGGAGTTCTGGTTAAGTACATCGGATGTATTACCATTGAGATTTTTGTAATAATGATTTTGCACAGAACCAGATATCAGTTGTCCTTGATTCTGATACGAGGGTATGTAATGCTGTTGCTGTTGCTGTGATGGTGGTTGCTGCTGCTGGGTATCCGACTGTTGGTCCAGATTCCAGTCCCAGGGATCCTTCCATGTATCGCTCGCATGTTTTGACTCGTTCACGAGAGATTGCTGGGTGGTATCATTCGGCGGGACATCCAATTGAGGCCCAGACATGGGCATCCACATATTTTGGTTGTGCATTCCATATGTAGCTGAATGATCCACCCGAGATCTGGCGGGTCTAGCTCGATAAGGATTCTGTAATTGCAATTAAATATTTTTTTAACACCTAAATCATTTATTCTATTGTTACAACTCATGACTTGTAAAGTATTCAACATATACTTACGTTCATGCTGCCTGCAGGATTTTGCAGCCTGATTTACAGCAATCTTTGAGATCTGTAATAAATGTAAACGATAAAATAGAATGCGGTGGTATATCTCGAATGAAGAAATGATGGATTCAACGGAGACAATAGGAAATAAATAAAAATCGCAAAAGTATGCTCTCTAAATTCTTTAGAGTGGAATCTCACTCTAAAGAGTAAAAATTTAACCAGTCTTAAAAAAGAATAACTCAATTTTCAAAAATAACTTAATTAAAAAATTTTAAGAATAAGATCTTACTCTTCACGAGATTCACTCTTAAAAGTTTCAGAGTGACAAAACATCTTCATATAATTCTATAATGTATATTCATATACATACATCACTTTTATACGATTGGCAATAAATCAAGAATAATTTTCGCTGTCATGTAACCACCTGAAGAAGAAAAGTTTATCGTCAAAACATTAATGTTTAACACGTCGAACCCCATTCGCGATCTGAGGAAAATGCTTGTCATTGCGACACTGACAGTCTTAGTAGACAGATGTGAATTATAAATAGGTCATTAGTCGCAAGTTTTCGTGGTACTGGATAATTTTCGAAGATTCTTCAGCACGTCGTATCGTCGAGGAAGAAAAGGAAAACGAATGTGCAACGAAAACGATCCCAAGTAAACGCGATGACTGTTATAACAATATTGTTTCGTAAACTTGGCTAGCGAAAAGAGGGCTTTCGGTCCGATAAGGAGCCCCACCAGTCGAAGAATCTCAGCCCCGACGGTGCGGAGGCGCTCGATTTAACGTAATTATGTAATCACGGACGTGGCAGGGTGTCTTCCTGGTCGTCGCCGTCCGGGAAACGTGGCGAGATCGCAGGGTTTAGACGACCAGCTGTGAGAGTCAACGGTGCTCGACGACACTCGACGGCGCGGGGAGAGTCGACGTTTGCTGTTCGCATACGCGTTCACTCACCTAAAGCTATCGTCGCTCGTGTTGCTGTTTCCACGCGTCCGGTATGCGCATTATTGGCCGTTGCCGCCACCAGTCACTTCTGTGGATTTCTTCTCACGATGGAGCAAACGTCCTCGTCCTCGTCCTCGTCGTCGAGGTCGATGTCGATAGCCGTGCGCGGACACTCAATTGACTCAATCTTAGGAGTACACGGACATGTCGATGTACGCGAGAAAGATAGACTCACAGAAAAAGAGAGAGAGAGAGAGAGAACGCGCGAGAGAGAGAACGCGCGAGAGAGAAGCAAACACGACTCGCGGCCGAGCACGTCACGGATCCTTTCTCTCCCCCGACTCTCCGTTCCGTTCAACCACAGCAACTTTCCACGCGAGCGGAACCAGGACGAACGTCAAAAGCCGAGGCCGGAAGTCGAGCGTCGCGCCGCGGCGATTGCGCGCACAAGATGGCGACCGCCAGTCGATTCGAACGAGGCACACCAACGGTATTTTTCAATTAGGAAATTCTTTTTATTTCCTCCAGGTAGGAAGACGAATTCTCACGATTATGCGACAGCAGCAGGCAATCGTCCACCTCAAAAACGCGCGCTTCGACGTTTCGTTACGATTCGTGGCGAGTTAAATTTCCTGCGCGAGACGAGTGCGCCAATGTCGCGTGCACGCGCACTCGCAGACGTCGTAGGTCCATTTTCTGTAGCTAGGGTACACTTTTAGTACTTAAAGTAAGATAAATATGTGTTTGATATTTAGCGAAGGCGAGAAAAAGAATTCTAGTGCGGTTTGGTGTAGGAATAAAAAATAGGATCCGTGTATTTGATCTTTTCGCGATGCGCTCACCGACGACATCGACTCTTACGTCGGCTGCCGGTGGTAACGCAAAACGTACGGTGCTCACTTGCACTCGGCGGATAAGCGATCGTTGGCCGAGCGATCGGCGCGCAGATCGACCGAATCGACTGACGTGGTGGATCGGGAGTGGACCTGCAGCGGCCACATCGGCGACCAGTTACGCGCGAATGGTCTTCGGACATTGAAGTCGCGGAACAGCGCGACGATTGTGCGATTAATTCTTCTTCTCGCTCATTCCAGACGAGATTGGTGAATAGATCCTCGATAAGATGGTCTTGTTCACGATAATAGCGAGGGTGGCAGACGGCCTACCACTGGCGGCTACCATGCAGGACAATGAGCAGGTTAGACGTATGCTATGATGAAACGTCACCTCCTTCTTACAATTAGTCGTCACACTTTACTTCTGCAATTAACTCGATGCGTCCGCGGAAGTCTTATTACTGACAATGTGGGAGAAGGAATCATGAAATTTATTTGTTAAAGTAATTGTCCGTTTCCATCAATGTAATTAACTTTAATTTTGCTCCAACTTACTTTTCATCTTTTTAATTTTTATATCTAGAAAAAGACAAAGAATAAATTGAACAGAGATTCAAGTAAATCTACATTGGTGGAAATGATAGAAAAGTTAAATTTAAAAGTTTAAATTTTTGGAGCAAATCAATATTTAGACTGACATCTGTATACTTATATTTTATTAGATTTATTTATGTTTATATATATTTATTTATATATCTAATTTATTTATATATCTTTATATATTTTATTATATACTTTATTAAATTTAAAAACTGAAAGATATGTTCTGTTCTATAGGATGGTAAGAATATTGTGGAATATCAAAATCAAGCAAAGATGCTATTCAGAAAGCTAGGGCCACAATCTCCGACGAAGTGTACTCTCGAAACTGGACCGTATCTTTTCCAGTAAGTGATAGTTGGGCTGTGTTTGAATTCTAAATGTCCCACTGTATCATTGTGTTCTTATTAATTAACTATTAAATTGAAATAAAATGATTTTATAACTTTGTCATGTTGTAATAAAAATTAAAAAATCAAAATGATACATTGGACATTTAAGTAGAGAATTTAAACACGTATTTAACAGGTTTGATCTATGTATTTTGAAACATTGTATATTGTACTTTGTTTATAGTTATTTAATCGAAAATGAGGTATGTTATCTGGTACTATGCGAAAGGAATTACAGCACACGCATAGCTTACAGTTATCTGGAAGATATAGCACAAGAATTTCATTCTCAGTATGGAAAACGTGTAAATACAGTGACCAGGCCTTATACCTTTATTGAATTTGGTACGCTAGATTGTAAATGTTAACATCTTATTGAATATATTGCATTGGCTTTATATTGTTTGTTTCTCAGATACGTACATTCAGAAAGCCAAGAAGATTTTTATGGACAGTAGATCTCGCAGAAACTTGAATACACTTAACAGCCAATTGCAAGATGTGCAAAGAATCATGGTACAAAATATCGATGATGTTTTACAAAGGGGTACCGTACTTTCAGGTAACATAGAACTGTTCTGTTTGTGTAAAAAGCTAGAAATGTAGAAATCTACTAAAAGAAATATACTAAAATATTTGTATTTTGCAGAATTGGATTCAAAGACCCAAAACTTGTCTATGTTGTCACAAAAGTATAAAAAAGACGCGAGACATCTAAACAGCAAATCAATGTACGTGAAAGCTGTTGCAGGTCTTGTTGCATTTTTGGTCTTTTTGTTATATTTCTTCATTCTTTAGTTAAACAACACGAATAAAAAACTTCAATATTATACGTCAAAGGTATTCCATTTTCAAGGATAGAATATTTTTGTTTAATCTCTCTCATAATTGTGGAGTATTTGTGTGATTCCAACATCCATTTATATTTATAGAAGGAAAATGAAAATTTTCACATATAAGATATAAAAATTGCGAAAATGTGATTATATTGTATTGATATATTTAAACCGATCCATGTAAAAATTATGTTTATAAAAAATAGTATATAACAAAATAATTCAATGATTTTTTTAGCATTGCTCATTGACAAAATTTTTTGTTACATAGAAATGAATAGGTATAATTTTTTATTATAATATTTTCATTGACTCGTTCTAATAATCTTATGGAAGAGATCTAATAATTTCTATATAAAAACTATATAATATGCCATCATTTTAAAAATATAGTGTAACAAATATTTGTGTGATTTATTTATTTTCGTAGTTTGTTGTAACAATGAAAAATAAATTATCTCTACAGTAACTGGAATAAAAAATTTTTTTTAGTAGAGATACCATGAACTTTTTCACTGGTAAAAGATTGTATTTATCATTCCTTGTACTTATGGATTGTATTTATCATATCTTTGTTGAATCAATTTTGTGAAGTCCCTCTGTAAAGAGAGTCCCAAGTTAGTATAAATTTAAAAAGATATATTTATTATCTAAGTGCGGTTGTATTTTTGGTGGTGTGGCAGATATATGTATCATCAGTATATGTGGAGAAGGAACCAATTAAGAAAAAAATGTATTATACACGTCATTAATGTTGCTACATTTGTATTTCATCTGTATTAAAATTAATGATATATTTACAATAAAAATATCCATATATAAGTCAATATTTATAATAATGGACGTAATTTTTACATTTTTATTAACTCTTCATAATTTGGTATATTAAGCGATTTTTTCTTCTTTTTTACTTTATTGTCCGTATTCTCATCATCAGAATCCGAAAAATCATTGAAGAAATAGTTTACCGGTTCATTTTTTTTGTTATCATCGGACCTATTATTGTATCTTTTTTTTGCTCCATAACTTGTACATTCTGCATCACTCATTTCTTCATCTAGAAAATAATATGTATATAATATACTGATTTATGACAACATATTGATAGCATTGTACTGAATAATATTTACCAGTATCTATAATATCGTACATATTCGAGTGATCTTTCATAACAACATGCAATGTCGGAAACTCCACTATAATTTTATTCTCCAAATTTTCTTGCAACGTAAGCGTAAGATCCAGGTCATAAAATCTAAAAATAATATCGATTATAATTATAATAAATCGATTATAATTAAGTGCTTTAATCATAAGACTAGAAAACAAAGAAACCTTTACCTGAACTGTGCCTTTTTTATTTTCTCGGCTTTTAAAAGAATTTTGATATTAGTTAACCCAGCTGCTCTATAAAACTGTAATTTATCAGCTAAAAGTAATTTTGTGTTCAATTTTTCGATGTCAATCTCATCTGTTGCAGAGACTGGATCTAAAACCTGTTCCACCAACGTTGATAATCTTACGCTATCTAGAGTTCTATAATAAACATAATAATGTATTATTCACTTCTTAAAAACTATATATCAACTTTCAGAAATGACACATATATTTATGTACCTGTCTATTGTGTACTTTATATTTTCAGCTTGTGGAAAAATCCATTCTAGACGCCAGAATAGCTCGTTGGTCTTCCAGTTAAGGTACGTAGTATTCTCCTTGTGCCGACTGAAAACTTGTGGCATATATAACAGTGACACTTTTCTATGGGATGCTGCGCATCTCAATTTATGTAGGTGCTGTAAGAGAAGACATTGTGACTTTGTGGCACTTTTAAAAAATATATGTAAAAAAGAGAGAGATTATCATACCACTGGTAAAATAGTTTGACGAGTATATTTTATCTCTGGATTTCTCTTCTTTGTATCAATTGATCTACCAACTTGCTCGAGAAAGCGATAGTCTGGAAAATATCAAGCGTTATTTTAAATTTTAAGCTATCTCAGGCAACTTAAATGAAGAAAGGAATCTGTTCTCTTACCACTTAGTAAATCTAAATCGGTAAATGACGCTAAAGGGACAAACTTGGTTGGATCCCGGATCCCATCACATTCTAACTCTTTCTTATGAACATTCACGCATGTGAGAGAGCACGTTCTAACCTCACATTTCGGGCAAGTGTATCGCGCCTTAGCCGCGCCGCATACCTCGCAATTCTCCAATCTGTAAATAAAGATAGTAATAAATTAACTGTCCGATAATCAGTGTCGCGAGAAAGTTCTATCGGTTATATTTATATATCTTGGAAATCTTATATATATTATACTTACTTGTTCTTGGTGGCTGCCATCTTACTTTTGTTTGCTTCTATGCACTTATGACTTTATATGTGTGGTGTGGGGTTACGCGTATGTGTGATAACAGCTGTTTTGTACATATAATTTTCGTCAGGGCGAATATATTATTAAGTAACAATCGTCTTGAGTTCAAGTTCAAAATAATTTTTATTTATTCTCTTTTTTCTTCTCTGCATATATACAATATCCTTTACAATATCGGCTAGATGGTTTTATCACCTTTTACAATGAGAGATTATTACAAAAATAGACCAGCTCTAGATAAATCATGATTATTAGGGATGTGTTCCAAAACTTGACTCTGTCAACTCCGAATATCTTTTATTCTTGTTCAACATTTGGTGAACAACGAAGATAATAAGTACTCGGATTGACATAATCGAATTTTGGAATGCAATTCAGAATCCCGAAAGTAAAGCGGGGAGCACAAACTCTTGCATAATGCATAACACATAAAACATAAGAAAATGAACCAATCAAAGTGCTTTATTTCCTTCCTTTTCGTGAAATAAAAGACTGATTAGTTGATTTTCTTATACTTAATGTTTTGTGCATTATGTAAGAATATGCTTAAGGCTAATTCTACAATGTGCTATTTGTTTCCTGTTTCTTGCTGTATGTCTCTGTTTGTTTCTTGCTTTTTTGGTCAATAAGACAAGAGACAAACAGCAAGAAACAGAAAAGGACATTGTAGAATTAGCCTAAGTGTATGAAGAACGATGACATTACCAACTACTTACTATTTAGATGTATTGGTCTATTCATTGTCAAACAGCAACAAAAAATTAAAATAAGACGTCTTAAAATATCTTCTAGACTATTTTAGACGTTTTTAAAGCCTATACAATGTGTTTCCTCTTTCTCGCACACAAAAATGTTTCATATATAATTATATAAAATTGTATATAATATATATAAAACATTCATTTATATAACATTTTTTCCTCGATTGCTTTTTACTTCTTGCCTTTTTGCCTCTTATCCAATTTTTTGTTTTCTTTTGTCCGAAATAAAAATTGATGGACTTCGAAAGAGATAAGCAACACGTGAAAAGAAACGATTGTCAATAAAACGATCGTAAAGAAGAAAAAAAGGCATGAGGTAAAAAGCGAGAAAGCAAAGAATACATTATAGATTGCACAGATGTTCATCAGCACAGATGTTCAAGCTAAGGATATTTTGAAGAATATCCTGAAAATGTACAATAGTCCTGAGAACGTTAGCAGGAACATCTCTGGGATAAAGTATACTGTATGGGTAAACTTTAGACGTCTTTAAAAAAAATGTTTTTAAGGTATCTTATGACTCGTTTTTAAATATATTGTTTAGGGAGGATAACATTAAACCTGTCCTTAAAAGTCACATTTGTTATCCTCAGTACAACCAAAATAGTTAATGCCATCGCTCTGTATAATTACAGATGGGCTTTCTTCGCGTCCCTTTCATGGTCACGAAAAATCTTTGGCCGGTCATTTTTAATAACATCTCGTCGATGCTTTTATTGAAGCATTTCAGTCACTCTTAAAAAATAAATCTTAATTATTTTTATAACTTTTAACTTGAAAGCTTAATATATCCATCTATTAGTATGAAAATCAATGTGAGAAACATTTACAATACTTATCGTAACTGAAACAATTGATGGTATATCTTGATTTATTTATGGAACTAATTATAGTTTATCTCATAACGAAATAATACACAAACTATTCACAATAAACACATTGCGTTATACGAGTTGACTGCTCGTATGTATCTATATATGAGCTGGTTAAAAAAAGAAAGAAAAGAAAGGAAATGTATAACAAGAGTTCATTGTGATGCGTGTATGCTATGCTTTCGCGAATAAAGTAATCTTAACAACTTAATTCGTAATGAAGAATTGTAATCTAAAAACATCTTCGTTGCACATTGCGTCCCTTATTTTGTGACTATAGGACATATAAGTACGATAACAGTAACATCTTATTACGATAGTGCCTTGCACTGTTTGCAGTTCTCCATTCGTTCGTTGAATTCCTCTATTTGCAATGTCATCTCAAAGAATTTATATTTATCGTGGATATTCCGCGTAGCGGTGCATAAAATGTTCTGGGGACTTGATCCAGGTTCTGCGAATGAAAATATCGCATAGTTTCAATAAAAAATAAATATCGCGAAATAATATAAATAATAATAAGATAATAACAATAGAAATACGAAACATGATTTTATATATAATAAAATTTAGAAGTCTAAAGATGAATGATAAAATGCAAGAATTTATACAGTTTGAATCGAGAAATATATATATAATGATCTAGAATATAATGTTAAAGGATCTAGCACAAATACAAGAATTTGAGAATCTATAAATACAAGCATGCTTTGTGACAGTATACATTATTTTAAGACTTTAGTTCCCTTGCATAACTAAAATGCGTAAATATAAGAAGTGCATATATTGAATTGTATTTTTGGGTGTACGTACTTATAGCAAGATGCGCTGACAGAGCAGTCTTGTCGAGTGAAAGCGCCCAGATTCTAAGATTGTGCACCTTAACAACTCCATCTATTTGCATAAAGGTATTCTCCACGTGCGAATAGTCAAAACCCTTAGGAATACCTTCCATCAAGACATTAATTACATCTTTAATAATCGCCACTGTAGTGAGAATAACTAATACAGAGAAGAGGAATGTACATATTGGATCCACCAAATTCCAACTTGGCTGAAATATTAATCGATTATTAGTCATGCTTTATGTTTTCGATAGATAAGCCTGTTTATTCATTGAGTCACAAAACTTCTATAAAAGATAAATATATGAAGAATGCAAGAATGATAACTTTTTAAAGCTTTATTTTTATTTCAGGCATGATAAAAGTAAAAATATACGTTGATAAATTACTAATGAAAGATACCTTAAAATAAATGACTAATGCGGCGACGAATACTCCCACGCTCTGAATAAAATCACCCAAAACATGAATGAATGCGGCGCGCACATTGATATTCTTTTTTGATTGCTCGCCTTTGAGATCATCATCATGCCCATTTTCCATATCATCGTGATTATGCCTACCGTGACTGTGTCCGCCGTGACTGTGACCGTGCTGATGCAACGACAGGCCCATTCTATAATATCACATACATATAATGCATATATTTCTCTCTACATTAAAGCAATTAAATAAAGACATTAATTCTGGAAATTTTGTTAAAACTAGTTAATATCTACAATTGTGAGCTAATTTTTTTATTTAAATTAAATAAAGTTCAAATCAGGCTATTCATGTAATTCAATTAATTCTCAAATATTTCTCATTTCGCACATTTTAAATTAATTCGTATATTATTCGCGATTATATTAGGTGTACAAAAAAGTTCTGAGCTTTAGATTTGATACAACCGAAATAACAATTTAAATTTTATATATCTTCCCGCCTTTTTGTGGTTTTAAAACGTTAACATTTGGCCTTCTAAA
>Ga0157364_1007633_pt1 | contig 11196 bp, 8 predicted proteins | sample AttsexASBM2_FD_111476 | JGI IMG/M metagenome (GOLD analysis project Ga0157364, IMG submission 111476) | Fungus gardens microbial communities from leaf cutter ant in Ribeirão Preto, State of São Paulo, Brazil - Atta sexdens ASBM2 | ecosystem: Host-associated > Fungi > Mycelium > Unclassified ...
ATATATATATATATATATATATATATATATATATATATAATATGAATACTACTTTTAACTTTTCCATTTTGACAAGACGCAAGCGATTACGAATTGCAATTTTTCAAATTGTTATTAAATCATATTCGCGCGCGCGAGAGAGATACAGATAAGACGATTTTTGAAATTGAATGCGTAATAATACTTGAAATGTATTTTAATTGTGCGTTTTCAATATATTTATATTTTATAGAAAAAATTTTATAGAAACAACGAATTATATTTGTCATATGAATATTTCAAGAAGAATAAAATTGAAGAAGAATAACCTTGATGTAATCTTGTATATAAAAATTAGAAGAATCAATCTTTTTCCTGTTGCAAATGTCTAATAACAAATGTATAATAATTCACTTACTTGCACTGCAAAGGTCTCTCATCGCTGTGTCGGTTTTGATGATGCTTGATCAGCTGAATCTTTGTCTTCAAATTGAAACCACAAATCTCGCAAGTATATGGTCTTTCCTCAGAATGGGAGATCATATGAGTTTTTAACCGTAATTGATTCACGAATCGTTTTGGACAATGAGGACATGCTAAAGTACCCTCGAGACGGTTGTGCACGACCATCAAATGATGACGCAGACGCACTTCGGAGTTGAAAATACCTTCACAGTCGGTGCATTTCAACGGGTCTTTTTCCATGTGCGTATTTTTAATATGTGTACGAAGTATCAACTCTGTCTTAAAGGTCTTATTGCAATGATAGCAAGAAACTCGTTTTTTTTCGGGTAGACCAGACTCATTGCGGGTAATACCTAGAAAAAAATAATATTTCTATTATATCGAAAATTGCACTCAAAATGTATTAAAATGTTTTTTCTCTTTCTTATCAGTTTTTTTCTCTTTCACAGATATTATCTACAAATTTCTCGCAAATATTTTATAATTATTTTAAACTCTAATATTTTCATAAAAAAATTTTTTTTATAGACTAATAATATATAATAGTATATAAAGTATTATAGACTGAAGACTATTAAAGAAATGTTAGAATCACATTATAAATTATTTAGTGTTTACAAATCATTTAACAACATCAAACATATGTTACCTGGTACTAACTGGTTATGAATATGTGACATATGCCACTCGAGCGATCTCGTCGAAATCATTGATCTATTACAAATATGACACGTATACTGCTTTCCATCCTTATGTTCTCTATTCCTGTGAATTACCAAAGTCGAATGATTCGGGAACTTTTCCCCACAAACTTGGCAGGAACATTCTTTCAACCCTCTACTTCCAGTTTTTTCGTGCACTCTCAAATGCAGCCTCAAACCATCTCTCCGATTAAATCCAACGCCGCAAGTATCACAACGGAACTGTCTTTGATCTTCGTGAATTCTCACATGTTGTTTCAAGGTCGAGCTGTTTTTGAACATTTTATCGCAATGTGGACACTGGATACTGTAAGCTTTGTGTGTATGCATGTGTTTTGACAAACTGTAAAACGGCACCAATTTTCTGCAAACTGGACATTCCCTCTTATTTCCAACCGGTTGATGTTTTCTGATTCTATGATGTCTTAAACTCGCGGGATTCTTAAAATCCGCACCGCAATCCTCGCAAAGATATGCTCTTAAAGTAGTGTGAACAGATTTTAGATGAAAGCTCAATTTTTGTTTGAAAGCAAATTTTTTTGGACACTTTGGACATTGATAAATCTTCTCCAAACTCGTGTGTTGCGTCTTCTGATGCTGGTCCAGAGTTCCTTGATGTTTGAATCTTTCACCACAAATCTCGCAAAGTTGACCATAAAGAGTATCAACGTGTTTCTGCTCATGTTGACGTTTTTTTCCTTTGGAATCTAAGACTATTTCGCAATATTTGCAAATGAATTTTTTTACACAAATCACATTATGATTTCTTTTCGCTTTATTAGTCTGAAACTCTTCCCCGCAATCATCGCAGCAATGAAGGATACGGTAATCGTGAGATTTTAAGTGTCCTTCAAGGAGATCGCGATTGGGGAAGGTTTCGGAACAATAATCACATTCTAAATAATTATCTTCGTCGGAAACAAGATCGAAAAGAAGACCGGAAGGATGTTGAGTATCCATAAGATCTGGAAGCGATTTAGATGATGATTTTATAGTTGTGGAAAATCGATCCTCATAGAGGGAGATTATATCTTCGTCCTTGAGGCGAGCAAGAATGATTTTACGCTGCTTTAAATATTCTAGAAATTCCTAGAATAAAAAAAAAGAAATTGAAGAAAATAAAACAACAAATTTAAAAAACCAGAATAAATTATAAATGTGAATAAAGAATTTTGTACACCGGGGATGCCAGAGATTCAAGGACTTTTTTATGATAGAGAATGATGAGAAATAGAGAAATAGATAAGAGAAACAAATAAGATAAAGTAACAGTCTAATAATAAAATTTCAATTACCTGTAGATTTTCTGTTTTCTCCAAGACTTTTGCTAATTTTTCCAAATTCTCTTCGTTACATGATTCGTCTAGTTCCTTTTGCAAACTTTCCTTTTTCCGTTTTGTCTCTTCCAATTTTTTCATTCTCGACAATTTTGAATGTTCTTCTGTATTATCACTAATCCTTTCTTGACCTTTCTCAATCTTTACATCTTTCTCCATTTTTTCTTCTTTCGGCTTCTCCTCTTCTTCTTTCATTTCCTTTTCCTCCTTATCTTTCATTTTTTCCTCTTTCTTCGTCTCTCTTTCTTCATCTTCTTCTTTTATAGCTATCATTTCTTCTTCCGTTTTTTCAAAATTTGATTTGATAGAAATGTCTTCTTCTTCTTGAACTTCTTTTTGTGTTTCGTTCATGGTATACGTTACCGCCGCCTGATTTCCAAGAACTTTTTCTCGTTTCTTTTTGTATTCTTCGATTTGTTCCTCAATTATTTGTTCACGAGCGTCGGGGCGTCGAGATGAAAAATCCTTCGTCAGTGTTTCGTAACGTTTAAGAAAACGTTCAACGGGCTTGAGATCAGCGGAGACTGGCACTACTGCGCGCTTTGGTTCCATGGGTTTGTCCATTTTCTTGACCTGAAAGAAGTCACAAATATACAGGGTGAAAATTAGTGATAAGTCCTTTCGCACAGAATGGACTAAATTGAAAAGAAAAGTCTTCTAGTCTTCATTTTGCAATTTTCGACAATTTTTAGCAATTAATATCTTATTAACTATTGCGAAAATTATATACATATAATATAAATTATATACATATAATTTATATACATATAAAATTATCAATTATATAAATACAATAGCTATAAACTAAAACAATACATTTAATAACAAAATAGAATTTAAAACTTCGAACAATATTTTACAATCAAATTGAAATGATAAAATTAAAAGTAAGAAACGGTTCGAGTAATTAAAATCAACTATTAAAGGTTACAAGCCAAAACAATACATTATATGACTCGAATATAATAAGTAACAAACGTTTCTACCTCCCACGAGATCATTATCAATCTTGAAAATAAAGTATCGATTTTTGAAAAATTATAATTAAAATTAAAATTAATAATTCACGCATGTTTGGAAGGGAGTATATATAAAATTATAATTTATATATCGTACCTAAAAACACAAAAAGAAATTAACGAGACTTCCTGAGTAAAATGATATAAGTTAAAATAAAGTTAAAAAAGAGAAACAAAAAATGAAAATATAAAAAAGATATAGTGGAACTATGATTGGAATCAAATGAAAATTACAATATAATTCGCAATACAATTCGGAACATAATAAGAAAGATATTCATAATTTTTCTTGATTTTTTGTAGGGATACAATGAAATTAATAATCGATAAAAGATCGAAAATAACATAAAATTTTAACAATTCATGTTAAAATAAATTAAATAAATAAAAAGAAAAAAAAACGAAGAAATTTCTCAAAATAATAAAATGAAAAAGCCAAAATAAAAACACAAAAATTATATATTTGATTAAATTTTAATAAATTTTAATAAATTTTAAGCAATTTTCAACAATTTTCTCTTTTAAAATTATTTGCTCATACACTTACTTTTACCAGAAGAATTTCATTCGGCTTGGATCCCTTCACAGTTACATACATAATTCCTTCTTCTTCTGAAGGATTATTCATATTTAAGAGACTGTTCGTATCTAACTTCTGTACTTTATGCTTCTCTACTATACTTTGAATCTCATCTTCCCCTCCATTATTCGATATCATTGGTATTAATTTTCTTTTCAAGATATTCGGTTGCCACATTCCCTCTTTTTGACTTTCACCTTCTGAAGTCTGGGAGACTTCAGATTTCACAGAAATTCCCTCATTTCCTTCCACTCTCACATAAGAATCTGCTGCCATATCATACTTGTAGACAGTTTTTAGGGATTTTTCTTCTTCCTCTTCTTCATCTACCAGGAGCGCAGGGTCTTCAGGATCAAATTCTTCAATAGATTCTTCATCTTCTCCTTCTGCCACTTCCTCGAATATCCCTCCTCCTACTTGTATCATCTCTTTCTCCACGGTATCTTTATCTTCTTCTTCTTCCTTTTCCTTCTCTGTTTCCTTCTCAATTTCAAAGTCCTGTCTCATTTTTGATTCGTTCAATGAAAAAATGGCACAGATTTTGGGAACTGAATCATCTATTTGATTTTCAGGAATTACTTGGTTAACGTGCTCTGTTGATAATGAAGATGGATTTTGTTGAATTGCGGAAGATAATTGATATTCTGGCTTTATTTCTGAAAAGAAGAAAAAATTTTCTTTATTTTCACAATATGTCATCACATTTTTATCTTTTTTTCTTTTGTTAAATAAGCGTTGCAATTTACTATTATATATTCCAGAAATGAGATTTTCAAGTTATAAAAAATTTTAAACTCCTTTACGATACAAATGATATATCGAGAAATACTTTTGGTAATTATGACTTTCTTTAAATTATAAATTCTTTGATCGATTTTCCTAAGTATATCTAAGCAATTTTCCTAAGTATATCTAAGCAATTTTCAGAAAAAATGAAAAATTAAAATAATTTCTAAGAACAAATTTTTGAAAAGCTTTAAAGCTGTCGATGGATAACAAATTCTTCAAATAATTTTAAATAGACATTACTTACAAGTTTTTATTTAAAATCTTGTTATAACAAAATCTAAATAAAAATGTTAAAAATCATAAGATAGATAATATTCTTTTAAAGAACAATCTATATGTAACATACAATTATTCACTGTAAATTGAAATATGTTAAAAAGAGACATAAAAAATGCAAAGAAGAATACCTGAATAGGATAGTTGCTTATCCTCTTTTACTATTAAAGAATCATCGATCGATGTTACCTTCTTCGTAGTATTATCAGTCGTGAGATTAACATGGATCGATTTTAGTTTTATCTCAGCTTTTTTTATCTGCATGAAAAATTTATAACTCATTCTAAGGTCACAGATACAATCCATGCACATCTGTGTGGACAGACTACTATCATAAGGATTAACTTCGAGATGCTTGATTTGCTGACTCAATCTCAATTTGATACCCTTTTCACTAAAGATGTCCACCTACAACATGAATTAGTCATAAAAAGTAGCTACAGTTCTATAACCAATATAATATCCAAATGTAAATAATAATCATAATATACAATATTTATACCAAAGGCAGTTTTAGGCCAGCACAGGTACGGCAATATTTTCTTAATTCTTGCCGTGTCCTTTCAAGAATGGATGTATCATTTTGCTGTGACTTGCTGTTACTTAAAGACGAAATCCTTGTCAACTCATTTAAACTCTCAGTATCCTGTAAACGAACACGAGGTGCAATCTTCTTCAGCTCATCTATGTCTCGAATTTGACCCACAATAGACCCTGTCTGAGATATTTTGCTAATGGTACCAATACCATTGTTGACATGTTGAGGTTTCGATTCACTGTAGTTGTGATCACGCTTATTGATTTCAAGATTTGACATTTTCTCCTTTTTTTTCCTTCCTCACTTATACTAGAATCACTTATACTTGCTCTTCAGCACGTGATAAATTTTAACTTGATATTTCTTATTTTTGTAAGATAGATTATATAAAATGTATATCTTCATTTATTCCTGGAATATTTTTAATACAAAATTTTAATAAATAAAATGTAATAAAAATAAAAAATATCTTATATTTATTAAAATCTTTATAACACAAAATAAAATACCTTAATCATTGAAGAATTGAGTGCTGATCATAGTATTGCTGAACATTCTGTAGTTTTTGCTTATTATGTAGTTTTTGCTACATAATCACCTTTCCCTTTGCATTTATATTACAACTTCGAAACAATCGAGTTTTAATATCGCTAACGCCACAGTGAACGTTTTGTTTTTAAAATCAACTGCTTAAATTTGTGTGCTTTTCTATTGACCACTATACATGCATATATAGGAAACTAGAAAATAGAGATTAAAAAGTTCGTATTTCCCTGGAACTTTTCACAAAATCGCCAGGATGTTCTTCGATCAATCGCGGCATCGAATCTCTCTCTCTCTCTCTCTCTCTCTCCCTCTCTCTTTGTGTTCTTTCCTTCCTTCTCTTTCTTTACTATAATAAAAAAATATATATACATCAAAATAGTTGTATTTTAAAATTCTGCATTTAATTCATATCGAGCAATATTATCAGTCGAAAGTGTGTGTGTATATGTGTTTGTGTATTACAACTATTAATTCCGAAATCAATTCGGTGTCCCATAAAAAACTTGATTCTAAACCGAATCAAACCAAGAACCGTATTCAGGATAGATAGAGACTCTATTATAACGCAGGATAAGTTTGAACCTTGAAGTTACCGAAAACAGAGACGTACTTTCAAAAACCGTCGTACCTCAATACAATACCGACGATAATGATCCCGTCTCCGACGAGAGGAAACTCTAAATTCGCAGTATACTCTGGTATATTCGATACTTGGCCGTGAGTGCCAGATGGCGCGTGCAAATGGCGGCTTTCCCACGAAAATGCTTGGAAACACCACGAAATAATGCGTCGATGCATTTAACTGAGCGAGCCATCTAGATTAGAGACCTCTAATGGCTCCCATACACTGGGCGCGGCAATGCTTACAGGAAGTTGTTGCAACCAATAATTTCTTTGCTTTTATGGAAAAGTAGTGAATTGATTGGCTACCGTGCCAATTTCTGTCGTGTGGCAAGCGTTACTGTGTGCATCTATAATAAAACTGACTTTTCAAGCGCAGCAGCAAAACAATAGAAATAGAATATAGAAATATACACAACAGAATATATATTGTAGAGAATTCAATAATTCCGATTGAAATTCATTCCGACTTGTTTCGTGATAGGTTATAGGATTAGGCCAGCGTTTATAGTTGATTTTTATATTTGAAATTAGTATAATCTTAAGATGTCATAAATCAATCAAAGGGCTATACTAGCATCTTAAGACATTATTTAAGATAATGTCTTTAGGTAAGGTCTTAAAATAAGAACCGACTATGAATACCAGTAGAGTCTTAGAAGTAGAGATTCAGGGTATGTCAACGCGATGCTGCAAACGCTTTGAAGCGTTTTTTAATTGGTCAGTTTGTAAAATTCTTTCTTCTAATTGGTTCATCAAAAGCATTTGTAGCAAGACTTTGACCACAGCCTCAGATTCATGTGCAACAATCTGCGCAGACGCTCGATGCTTGCTTGCAATGGCACCTTAAACCCGATTTACAATAGGTTTTTAAGTCTTAAGCTGTAAAAAATGGACGAATCATAGGGTTCAATGGACAGTATTCAGGTAGTTGATTCTTAGGACGCATTCACACTTTTACGGAAAAGCAGAAAGCGGAAAAGCAGCAGTCAATCAGAACTTGCGCTGGTAATCGACAATTTCTGCTTTTTATATGATCAAAGTCGCGCTACAAATGCTTTGAAGCATTTGATGGACCAATTAGAAGAAAGAATTTTACAAACCTGACTGACCAATTAAAAAACGCTTTAAAGCGTTTTGCAATCGCGTATCCTGTAAAGTGCGTGCGGCAATATAAATCTGAGATACGAGCTAGCTAGCAGATGGCGAGCATGATCTTCGAGCAATCCGAGTGCCAAGAATTAATTCCGAACGCTACAGAGCTGTAAACTGTCCTTTAAGGTTAGATTATAAAATGAAATTGTTTATTTTTATGAATAAGTAAAAATATCCTATTAATTAAAAATTTTTTTCGCTTTATTAAAAACTGATAATGATATTATATACTAAAAATAGATCGTTATACATGAATATAGCAGACTCATATGCAAGGTGTGTTTTCTTAAAAGAAAATACTACATTGCAAAATAAATTTCAGCAATTATATCACTTGATTTGTATTCGTTAAAGTCTTTAATATATTAATACAGTTTGATTAATACAATTTAATTTCATTCCATATGTGCAAGCTTTGATCTAAAAATTAACTAGCAAATTCTTAGTTTTCAAGTACGTAACTTCAAAATTCATAAAAAGGAAACGAATTAGAAACTTACTTTCCTTGTTAAATATTGTACATAATGTACTCCATGAATTTCTATTTGATAGCATTTGTTTGAGTGTTTGTAGACTCAGACATTATAACAATTCAAATACACTATTTGTAAAATAGAAGTATTAAAAGAGATGAATGTATGTTAACGAATCAGTTGGATTATCATAAATATAAAGATTATGAATTTAATTTAGGCGCGAAAATTTGCATTAGCTCTCGATCTCGGTCTTTGAATCCGTAGTAGATCGAGCAGCTCGATTGGCTTTAGAAATAAATTAATATCGAACGCAGATGAGATGACATATAGAAAGCGAGTTGCCGAACAATTTTCAAAATAAAGAGCAAACGAATTGTAATCCTCCGATTGTAATGCCGAACGCCTCTATACTACTTGAAGTATAGATTCGGGAAGATGCTATTAGTGCTATTTGTGTTATTCTATCCTTGTTTTAAATGTCTAAATAAACAATGAAGATAGAATAACAGAAGTAGCACTAATAACATCTCCCCAAACACGCCATTGCTACTTAGTACCAACACGAGTTCTGATTGGCCACTGCTTTTTCGCTTTCTGCTTTTCCGTCAGGGTGTGAACACGCCCTAAGACTTGAGTAAGCTTGAGATTTTTTCCTGTTAAATGAACAGATGAACTAAAACCTAACCTTGCCTAACCCATGAGATGAATGATTTTGAAGTAATTTGAAATGATTACAAGTAATTCGCAATAGTCTATTGAGGTGATATAGTAATAGATTTACTTACATCTATAATGATAGATTTACTTGGTTAAGAAAGATTAAAATTTTTGAAGAGTTGAAATCCGTAATATGTCGAATGAATTTGTGCATTCTGTTACGGTTCCGCGTATCTACAAAATCACGGCCGATATTGTTCGCCGCGTGCGAGAAGAAGGTGCTAGCCTAAAAACATTGATTTACGAAAAAAAGCATCCTGTAAGTATAATCGTAAGAAGAATATAAGATCAATTGGAAAAGATCTGATCTCCCGTTAACTATGTTGCTTATAATTACATTATAAGAATAATTTATCATGTACGATTCAGAATGTGGCCGGCATATACGGTCTCGCGGTCAACACCTTACAAGCGTTACCTCAGTTAGATCAGCTGTTTGACAAGACCCAAATTCTAACGGAACAACCGCGTCTGAATCCCTGGTTAGCCAGAGTTCTCATAACGGAGCTTTTATGGCGCAAAAGATGCTTGAAGAATTGCTCCAAGCCAGTCCTAACTGTTCTAGCTTACGAAAACAAACTACGGGAAGAATCAATAAACCTTGGCTACATAGAAACTTTCGTCGATCATAAAGATAAAGGTAATTATTATCTCTAATAATCACCGCATGCTTGCATTTTTGCAGAATTTCGGTCTCCGGAAACTCATCCTAGCGCAGTAAAGATATTGTCCTTCATGGTTCTGATTATTCGCAACTGCAGAATATTATCCAGTCGACAGAACAAACAAGTTAAAATTGGAGATCTACAAGATTATCAAAGCAGACCCTGTCATCAGGAATCGATTTGCAACAAAAAAAATAATTGTGCAATGGGTCCAGCAGCAGTACTGGGAACATTGTTCCTCTATAGCATTGCCATGTTCACTTTACCGTTTGCTGCTTTCTTTATGATACAACGTTTTATGATATTAGAATTCCAAACTGATACTGCCGTGACTAATTACATTTCTGTACTGGCTGCTGTAATCACAGTGAATTTGATTATCTCTTGTTATGTTTATCAAGCTTTAAACGAGCCTGTTGAAGAGAAGGAACAAAGTGAAGATGAAATTAGAATAGAAACTAAAGAGAATTTAAATAAGAAAGATGATTAAAATAGTTTTCTTTCTAAAAAAAAAAAGAATTTGTAAAAAAAAATTGTAAAATGTCAAATATTTTTTATATTATTTAATTAAAAAACGAGCACTCTTTGATATTTAATTAAAGGATATATATGTAATTGATATGGCTATATGCATAATGGAAAAAGAAAAAATTTACTAAAAGAAATGTAAATATATAATGTATATAAATAAAAACTATATATATAACGATGAATAATCTTTATTGTAATAAAGTAGCAACAAATAGTACTTTATTTTTAAAACATTGTAAATTAACCTATAAATCCCTTTCAAAAGATGATATCTTAAATCTGCTATATATTCTACATGAGAAATAATGAAATATGTCTTTTGTCACTATTCCATAAAGTCTTGCTTATTTAGATATTACTTTAAATTTGTGCACTTTTGCTTGGAAACATTGCTTATTTTTAGTTTTAAATGCTGGGAATTATTGAAATGCATTTAGACTTTGTGCAAACAGACTTTATATGATATAAAAATATTTTAAGTGCACGATTAAGATCAAACTTAAATTTTAATGTAAATTTGATTTCAATTGATGAAAAAATTTTAATGAAAAAGAAATGTAGGTATATTTACAGATACAGAAAAAAAAAGAAAATTTAGCTTAATAAATATATTTTTGCTATATTAAAAAATTAAACTTTCTTTTCATTAAATCAGATTTTTTCTCCTTTTTTCTTTTAGAATTGTATGCATATCTTATCATGTATGCATGAATGTGTGTGTGTGTGTGTGTGTGTGTGTGTGTGTGTGTGTGTGTGTGTGTGTGTGTGTGTGTGTGTGTGTGTGTGTGTGTGGGTGAGTGG
>Ga0157364_1007634_pt1 | contig 11196 bp, 6 predicted proteins | sample AttsexASBM2_FD_111476 | JGI IMG/M metagenome (GOLD analysis project Ga0157364, IMG submission 111476) | Fungus gardens microbial communities from leaf cutter ant in Ribeirão Preto, State of São Paulo, Brazil - Atta sexdens ASBM2 | ecosystem: Host-associated > Fungi > Mycelium > Unclassified ...
ATAATAAATAAAAAAAATATGTTATATATATATATATATATATATATATATATATATATATATATGTACATTGATAATTTTGATAGAAAAAAAATTAAGATTAAAATCTTTAACAAAAATTACTTATAAGATTAGTTATTGTAGTTAATATTCTAATCTGGAATTAAAATTCTATCTGGAATTTATCTTGAGACTACAAGTCAATCAAGAATTTATACATAAAATTATACATAAAATTATACGTGCCAATATTTCGTTCAATCTATTCCTATGTTTTCTAATAACTAATGACGCTTTGGAAAATAATCTTTTCGCTGAAACGGAAATAGCGGTAATATCAAAGATATTTTTAACTACTTTTGATAAGGTAGGATAAGTTTCATTTTATTTCTACCAGTTTAGTACTGAACATTCCTTCAACGCTCTTGGCGTATTTGTGTACGTTTCAAATTCTTGAATTGGCGTATTCATTATTTGTTTCGTGTACAAAGAATATACCATATCATCGTCTGTTTCATTGTCTGTTTCATTTCCGTACAATCATTGCTATCATTTTGTTTCTCATTATAATAACTTTTGTAGTATTCGAAAAATTGTTCTATAGACTGCTTTCATTTCTTTACCCCACGAAGTTAAATCAAGATTAGCAAATTAAAAATTTTGTGTGTATACCATTACTAAATTTTATATTGATTATTTAATGATAATCTCAATAACTTTTCTCTAATAATAACATAATCATAAGATGCAATGATTTTATTAACCTTTAAATAAAATCATTAAAAAAATATGCTTTGAATCAGATATATTCATTTATTTTTCAAAAAAATCTAAATTACTACTATTATTAGTACACAGATCAATAAAAAAGTTAAAAATTTAATTAATTCATAAAATAGTGAATAATAATGAAGTTTAAATTGCATAGATCGTAGAAGAAATTTTAAAAAACGCTTATTATAATCATTGAGACCAAGCCGATACCGAAACGAGATGAAAATTTCGAGACAAAATCGAGACGAGATTTGAACTAGTCTCACCTCGTCTCGGCGAGACCGAAATAAAATCTGACTGGTATTCATAGTCAGATCTTATATTCAAGATAGTCTTAAGTATGCTCTTAAGACACTATCTATTAAGATTCATAATCGCGACTTAAGATAACTATAAGCTCTCGTCTTAAGCATTACCTTAATTAAAACTGTCTTCAAATAAGAATTCCGTAAAGTCAAATGAATTTCAGATGAATTCCGATAAAATCCAGTGAAGTCTTGAAATCCGAAATCCAGGTGTACATCTATTTTTTGAGTGATTACCCCCTCGGTATGTTAAGTAATACAGAAACATATGATAAAATAACGAAAAATCCAATTAATCCTCTCACAAGGAAAATTAGAGAAATATTAGTCAATTGAAACAGAGATTTATTACAGACTTACAAAGAATTACTTTGCACCGATAACATTCTTTTTAGAATTTATGGCCTTCCGAAGGTACATAAATTATCCTTTTCGGATTATAGTTTCTTCTTTAGGTAGTCCTTTACATTCATTGCCTTCTTATTTGCATGAAATAATTGAAAGAAAATCACCGAAACCGTCTAGTTAAACAGAAAATAGCTTTCAATTAACACAAAAATTAAAAGACAGTTTTGGTTTTGATCTCTCTTGATGTGATTGGCTCATCAACATTTCACTAGCAAGAGAAAGTGCAGTCAAGAAATGGAAATATTTCAAGAATATGACATCAATTCCGGGAAAAGAATTTTTAAATGCACTAGATTTTATATTAGATACAACTTAATTTACTTTTAATGGGGAATTTTTCAAACAAAATTTGGTACTCCGATGGGTTCACCTCTTTCTTCAATCATTGCTAATTTGGTGATGGAGGAGTTAGAAGTGAAGACATTAGAAATGACAAGAATTTCCATTCCGTTTTACTTTAGATATGTTGATGACTGTGATAGTTGTATCGTCAAATGAAATTGACAATATACTCACAATCTTTAATTCCTTACACTTGAGGTTACAATTTACAATGGAAATAGGGGACAATATAATTAATTTTTTAGATTTGACAATCATAATTAATCAGAAAGAAAATCAGAATTTGATTGGTTTCACAAGCCTATTTTTTCGAAACATTATTTGAATTATCTGTTCTCACATAATTTCCTCAAAAAGAGATTATAACGGGAATGATTGACAAAACTATTTTACTTTCGAATCAGAAATCACTATAAGAACATTAAATTTATAATCAATATTTTATTAAATAATTACTATTCGATTGACTTTATTTTAAATACTATTAATTCGTATTTAAAATTATTGTTTCATAAATTATTAACGAAGGAGAATAATGACACTGTCACTATGATCAATAATGAATGTTCGCCATGGTTGTTCCTCACGTTTCAACTGTTTCTGAGAAATTCTTTTCCATTATCAAGAATATTAATGTGAAACTGTCTTTTTTCAGTTTGAATAAATTTAATAGATTCATTGAAGAACAAAAAGGGCGCACTTCCAAAATTTTCAAATAAAAATGTGCCTTTACAAGATACCATGAAAAGACTATGATGCTTTGTACGTTGATCAAACAAATAGTAAATTAGACACTAGAATATCCGAGCATCGAAACCACATAAGAAGTAATAATAGAAATCAATCAGTAATCACAGAACATCGATTTGGTTTTAATCGAGATTTCGATTGGGAGAATATCCAAATTCTTGATAGGGAAAGATTTCTTAATAAACAATTAAATTCAGAAATGTCTCATATTTATATCCCTTTGTATATTTTTAATCCCCTTGTCATATTGTAACGTTCAATTTTAAATGACACGTTGTACATATATGAAATCATATTCAGAAGGATAATATCTAATATGCAGTGTAACTTTTTTAACTAATAGTATGATTGTAAATCGTTATTTCTGAGCTTCATTTTTTTTTTGTTTCCCATTGAGGTGAGTCATTTGGTGTTTCATTATTTGACACTTTTTCTTGCTTAATAATGGTAATTTTTAAAATTGATACAGTGTAATGAATGCTACATTTCTGCCAATCTGCAAATAACTTGCTCTCAATGGATGAATTTTGGTTTTTGTAACTTGATGAAGGCTCCAAAGTGAGCCGAAATATTCGAAATAAAATGAAGATAGCCATCAACATGAGGAATATTTCCTATCTCTTCGCTCCTACAACAGCGTATGATTCTTATAAACCTCATCCGAATTTTTATTATTTTATATTTTATTTTAATGTTTAAAATAAGTTAATTTGATATCTGGGTAAATAGTGGAAGAAGTAGTGAATAATATATGGAAGGGGGGAGGGGAGAAGGGAATGAAGAAGGAATGGAAGATCTATAAAAGAGAAAGGAAATGATTTGGAAATAAGATTCTGGCAATGATTCTGTATCAGTCTGCTTATTCAAACTATCTTTGCACTGTTACATGAACCATCTCCGATATTAATCTTTTGAAGGTTCATTATCAAGAATTTTTACATCTTTCTAATTAAAATTGTGGTTATAATTTAATGAATGATTAGTGTTAACGTATACGAAACTTTTTTTTTTTATTATGTTAGAGATACATTCGTGCAATTTGGTCTTTACCTGTCTTTTAGTTTAGCCAACATAGCTAACTTTTCAGTTTTCATAAGAGATTTTGTAAACTACGTTTTGATTAGATAGCTTTTCAACTTTGTCTTATACTCTATTTATAAATTTTTTTACTATGTCAGGAATAGAGAAGGCTAGTTTATAATTGAATTTTGTAGTAATAGGTAAGAAACTTTCTGAAATAGTTTTATATATAATACTGAAATTTTTCCGAAAATGAGACAAATGCACCATCTTATTCACAAATCCAATGATTATACCTCTTTTATGAGCAAAACGGGTGATGAAAATAGAAACTGAAGAATCTGCTAGAAAATCTTTTTTGGTATCCGTTCAATATAATTTTTTGATTTTCTGATAATAATCATTATGTCTAAAAAACTTAATTTACCATTTATATCAACTTTCATAATGAATCGTAATCTATTATGTAATGAATTGAAAATTTTTTGTATATCATTTATGCTGTTGAATAAATATCTGGGTCTGTAAGGATCTCTTCCATTTTAGATATATAAAATGCTTTTTTTTAAATAACAGTAACATTTGCTTTCTCTACAATAGTAATAAGTATGTCAGGATCATCTCTAATAAATTACCTTACCAAACCTGGTAACTCATTGAGAGTAATTGTATCATCGATAAATAGTCCATTAATATCATCTTTCTTTGTACTTACGTAATATTATCAATACCACACAGTATACCTGAGGCTTCTAACCATATAAAAAACAGTTTCCATCTAGTCGATAAACTAAATGGAGTACATTTCAACTCTGACTATGTCCTACTTTCATTGGATGTCGTATCCTTCTTCATGAATGTTCTTATAGAATTGGCACTAGATAGCAAGAACAAGAGATGTGATCACATTTCCATGAAGATAGACATTTCGTAGGAAGAATTCATGATTGCTGTCCGGATGGATCTTGAATTGAACTTTTTTTTTCTTTAACAACTATTCTTATAAATAAATTTTCGGCACTCTAATGAGTTCACCTTTGTCTCCAATAATTGCCAACATTGTGATGCAAGAAATACTAGTAATAGAAAAATTGTTTGTACAGTTATCATTTTATTTTCGATACATGAACGACATTGTTTTGGTAGCCCAATCAAATAGTATAAATGATATACAAAAAATTTTTAATTTATTGCAATAGGTTACGATTCACTATGGAACTTGACATAAAAATGGTAGACTAAGTTTTTTAGAGACAATAATTATCATTGAAAATCAAAGAATTATATTTGACGAATACCAAAAGTAATCTTCGAATTTGTGAACAAGATAGTGTGTTTCATCCTCATTTGTATAAAAAAATCTAACTAATACTATAAATATATTCCTTAACAATGGCTATTTGTTTCCTTTCATTTTTACCGCAATAGAATAAAGACTTAAATGTAATATATCATATACATAACAATAATACAAAACAGAACTTACATGTAAAATAAAAATATTTTACAGTATCATATGTAAAGACTATTTCAGAAAATTTCTTACCTATTACTACAAAATTCAATTGCAAACTAATCTTCTCCATTCCTAACACACTAAAAAATTTTATAAAAAGGAGAAAAGAAAACAAACTTGAAAAGCTATCTAATCAAAATATAGTTTACAAAATCTCTTGTGAAGACTGAGAAGCCAACTATATTGACCAAACTAAAAGAAAGTTAAAAACTATATTGCATGAATACATCTCTGACATAAACAAAAAAATAGATTTCTCATCTGTTATCAGTGATCATCTATTAAATTATAATCACAATTTCAATTGGAAGGATTTAAAAATTCTTGACAATGAACTTTCGTACAATAAAAGACTAATATCAGAGATGGTTCATATAATAATGCAAAAACAAGATTTGAATAAGCAGATTGATACAGAATCATTGCCAGAATCTTACTTCCAAATCATACATTCATAGTTTCTCTTTCATAGTTCTCCTTCTATTCCTTCTTCATTCCCCCTTGCCCCTCTCCCTTCCTTCCCTTCCAATATTATTATATATTTTATATTATTCATTACTTCTTCCACTATTTACCTAGGTGTCTCATATAATGTTAAATTATCTTATTTTATAACGTTTCTTAAGACATACCAGAAAAGATCTATATAAAATATCGAGAGATTACTTGATTAATTATTTCCTGCTTAATTAAACATTTAATAAAGGAGATTACACTTTATGTGAATTAATCTTTGGAATTTGAATTTAATTTCTAGCACTTTCATCGGCCTTGACTCTCATTAACTCTCATTAATTGAATATTGTTGAATTGTTTATTTTTATTTTTAATTGTTTCCATTGACTATAATTTGTTACTGCGGTTACCGTTTGATATATACCGTTTGACTGATTAAGCTTAGAATGTAATTTTTGACTCATTAATCAAGGTAATTATACACACACAAAAATATATTTCAATTAAGGAAACAAATATATATAATATGTATGGACATATTCGTAGTTCATTCGTAGTAACGTACAATATATTTATGCGATTAAATTCATTATTTTAATAGAATAAAGATATACACAAGACAATACATTTTATACATGACAACAGAAGTATAAATATTCAAGTTAACCATAAGACTATCAGTTATTCACAACATCTACGCTGAATTATCAAACTTATGAACAAAGAAAGTAATTTATATAGTATTATGTTAAGATTTATTGAACTTCGTATTTACAGTTTAATGGATTAATTTAAAGATTATAATAGGATAACATTGATAATGATCTGATCATCGAAATGTTTGTTTATATTGTTTATATATGTAATATGTATTTATTGTGTCAGATACTTATATATAGAACTCGGATTAAAGTCCTGAGATTGCATCAACCGTAACTAACTCTCTCCTTCATTCCCTATTGCCGTGGCGCCGTCGCTCATCACGGCTTCGGACGAATGGCAGTGGGGAGAACCATGAGATTTGCTATTAGTTGACTGGAATCGATAAGTCGGTGGATAATCCGGACTCTACTTATATGTATAGGGTGTCCCGTAAGTTTTTGCCAACCGCTTTTATGTAGATAGAGCGCACTAAACTGAGTCGAAAAGTCCTCTACCATTTTGAAATTTTCGCAATAATTAATAAGATATTAATTACTAAAGATTACCGAATATTAGTCTTCAATAATTTTTTATTCAAATACTATTAACTTTACAGAAAATCTGCAAGAGACAAATATTATTTACTTTCTTCTCATAAAACTCTAAGAATTTTTTTAGAATTTTTATTAACTTTTTAGCTACTGCATTTTCTTACTTTTATCAACATGAGAAGATACTGTATTAAAAAATTCTGAAAAAATTTTGAAAAAAATTATCAGAATTTTATGAAAAAAAAATAAACAATTTTTGTCTCTTATTGTTTTTTTTGTAAAATTGATAGCATTTGAGTAAAAAATTATTGAAAATCAATATTTAGCGATTTAGTAATTAATATCTTGTTAATCATTGCAAAAATTGTAAAATGGTAGAGAACTTTTCGACAGTTTAGTTTCGACAGTTTCTATCTACATAAAAATGGTTGGCAAGAATTTACGGGACACCTTGATGCACATATATATATATATATATATATATATATATATATATATATATGTTTTTATATATATATATATTTTTTTTATTCTTATACGTAAATATTAAATATATTTCATAGCCCATCTATTTTATTTTAATATTTTATTAATATTTTATTAATTTAAATTTCATAAACTAAAGTTCTTCCTTTTCTTTTTTTCGTGTAGGCAACAAGAAATTTCGATTGGGTTTGGAAGATCTATGTGCTTTAGAGTTCGAATTTCTTCGATTATTAAATAGAGCGAATAAGGTTTTGCAAATTTTAATGATTTATTCAATTTCTTATTATAAGAAATTTTCAGAAAATCACAAACTTCAAACTCTTTATTACAAAGATGCAGCAACTTCTGCGCTGCAATAAAATTCCAAATAAATTCTGTAAATAACTGGTTTGTTTCGTCACAAATTACTACGTGTTTTCTGAAGAATTTTTTAATTAAAGTTATTCGTTCTATCATATTTTCTTTTAAGAGATTTTATATTTTCTTTTTTTATTCTGAATAATTTCTTATTTATAAAACTATTAGAAAATTATATTTAACTATGTAAAATACAAACTTATGTAAACTTTGTTTACATAACTTATATAAATTCATTACAAAATTATTTATACTAATATAATAATCTAATTTGATATAGATATTTGTCTGAAAAATATTATTAATTATTTGTAAATCTATGTATGCTTACGATTATGTATTTCATTATGAAACTGGAAAGTTGATTGGATTTGTTTCGATATATTCACACGCGCGTACTGCCGTTTACTGCGAGGACAGCTTGGTGGTGAAAGTATTATAAGAAACTATCGAAAAGGAGGTATCCTAAAAGTTTCTTCACAACAAAACAGTTTCTACATAATTCATATTTATTCATATTTATATATATATACATAAATAAATAAACAAAATAATTATTTTAAATAACAAAAATCTGTACACAAGTATGCAAATCATATATATTTTATATGTACATGGTCCACTTAAGTTGGTCATCTTGAATATTTCATTTATTTTTAATGATAAAAAAAGTTTCAAATGAAAGTGAAACGGGTTCGAAGGGGACATATATATTTTAATCACGTTGCTTTTTTTCTAGATGGTGGCGTCAAAAAGATATGAAGATCATCTCCATTTTTTTAAATGGAATTATGTGATTCTTTTTAGATAATATGATTCCTCTAATTATTCTGCATATAAGAGAATTAAGGCAGAAATATTAAAAAACTAATAATTTACGAGACTTTTTATACTTTATTCTGACATTTTTACATGAAACATAAATTATCTCATAAATTATAAATTTTTTGGCAACTATACTGTAACTATACTTTTATGCACAGAATAATAAGATGAATCAATTGGGGTGCAGAAAACACACAGTTGTTGTTAAAAAAAATAATGCAATTTACAATGCAGTGCAATTACATATTTTTTTAAATAGCAACTGTTTTCTCCACAATTGATTCATCTTACATTCTATGCATAAAAGTATTAGGATACAGTTGCCAAAAAATTAATAGCTTACGAGATATTTTATGTTTTATAATATATCAAAATATGTTAGAATGAAGCGTGAAATATCTCATAAAGTTTTTAAATATCTCTATCTTAATACTATTATATGCAAAATAATTAGAGGAATCATATTATGTAAAAAAAAAATCATGTCAATTTTAAAAAAGTGGAGATGATCTTCATATCTTTTTGAAGCCATTCTAAATAAGTCTCCATCTAGAAAACCAAAACAACGTGACCAAAATAAATCATTCCACTTTCATTTAAAACATTTTTTTTATATTATCAAAAGTAAGCGAAATATTCAAGATGTTCGATTTAAATGGATCACCCTGTATATTAACTCTTGATAAACATAGCTTAACTTTTACGCACAGAATGAGATCAAAATCAAGTGTAAAGAAATACGTTTAGTAGCTTTCAAAAGTATTTTATAAATGACATTTCTATTGATATATCTGCTGTATTGATATATACGCTGATCAAATATACCGTTATTGTTATATGGAAGCATAATTAATTTGTGTTACTGAAATCATACATGGAATATTTTGTAGCGGAAACTTTTGATTTTATAGTTACGGCGATGAGATATTGAACTTTTCTACAAACATTCTTCTTACAAAACAGCGAACGATTCTTGCCTATTCGAAAAATTTCGACATCATGCGCGTGTGTTTATATCCACTGCTCAAAGATGTTTTATGATTTTTGACTAGGCTAAAAACTTTAATTTTATTTTGTTTCAAAAAGTTCTTCATCAGTTAAAAGGACAGCTTCGCAGCGTTATTTTGTTGAACCATCTTTTTGGCATATTTTTGAGACATGAAATAACAAAACTGCATATGTTTCTTCAAGATGTCTCAATAAACGAATCGATTCATTGTTGTCTTTATCCAGACAATATTTATAAAATTATTTACAAAATATTTATAAATATTTATAAAGCTTATTTTAAATATTTTTAAACATTTGTGTGGTCTTAGATTGCATAAATCATAAACATTTATTATAAATATTATGAAATATGTAAATTTTGTAGTAAATGTTATGGAAATACTTAATAAGACATTATAATTCAAATAAAAAACATTTATCAGAAATATTCATTTACATATTATAATTAAAACAACAGTCAAAATTTGTAATGATCCACATGGATCAGATTCTAGAAAACTTTAAAAGGAGGCTTATACAGGCTCTAGATAGTTTTTCCCCATTTCTGTCTAGACCTCCTTTAGGCAAGTCTGATTAGGCCCTGCACAGAAATGTAACGCTCGTGCAAGTCAGAGCCCGATTTGTAAATCTGATTAGGCACTATCTGAATACGCCTAACTAGGCCCTATTTGGACGTGCCTAACTTATTGGCCCTATCTGGACGCTTAACTAGGCCTTGTGTGGACATGCCTAAGTAGGTCCTATCTGGACACGCTAAACTAGACTTCATCTGGACAAGCTTTATATTGGCATGCCAAAGTAGGCCCTATCCTGGCAGTTTAATTATATCCTACTTTGGAACGCTCACTAGGCCCTTTCATGGAACGCCTCACTAGATTCTTGGAATATCTAATTAAATTCTTTATTATTACACTTAACAATAAGGCATTACGTTGTCCGACTAGGCTTTATAATATTGGATTGGAAAATTCGTACCGACTAAAATTTAAATTTTAGTATACATTTATTAAATTAAAATTTTTTGCGTTTCAATTTTCCTTCAACATCAGCACGAACTTTTCGGACAACCCAATAAATGTAATCTTTTGTTAGTACGTGTGTTTGTTAGTATGTGTGTTTATCAAGAATGTTGTAATTCTAATTTTATATTGAAATATCACAATAAATGTATAATGAGAATAATTCTCTGAAAAAATAATATATATAACGTAAATAACTAATGTATATTTACTTGTTAGATATATATATATATATATATATATACAATATATTTACTTGTTTAATTTTTTCAGTTTTCATGATATTCCAACATAAAGTTTGAATTACAATGCATTCCTGATAAGCACAAATATTGAAAAAAGATTATATTTATTATAGAATCTAATCGAATAATTCAACGTAATACCTTATTAATTTAAGTATAACAAGATGAGACCTAATACAATAAATATAATCTTTCATTAGAGTGTACTTATTAAGAACATTATAATTTAAAGATTTATATAGCACACTTGATCCGATGGACTTCCTGAGGACATCCTCATGATGTTTATCCGATCAAGTACTATGTGGGTATTAAAATATAATAAACTATTAGCTGTACAACTTTGCTTCCGCCGTTTTCCTATACATGGCTTTAGCAGTAAGTGGTGGTCGAAATAAATAGATCATAGACGTCATACAATAAACTTGGGCATCTGTCAACATAACCCCATAGAAATATTAGTCGATTTGTGTCTGCATCATAAAGTTA
>Ga0157364_1007635_pt1 | contig 11195 bp, 9 predicted proteins | sample AttsexASBM2_FD_111476 | JGI IMG/M metagenome (GOLD analysis project Ga0157364, IMG submission 111476) | Fungus gardens microbial communities from leaf cutter ant in Ribeirão Preto, State of São Paulo, Brazil - Atta sexdens ASBM2 | ecosystem: Host-associated > Fungi > Mycelium > Unclassified ...
ACACACACACACACACACACACACACACACACACACACACACACACACACACACACACACACACACACACACACACACATATACGGCAGTAGTGTATTTTTTTCAGATGAGATTAACTCTGCCTATTTGATTCACGCGCATGACGATTTACGCACATGCACCATATTGAATTTCCAAGTTAGGAACGAATTTTCGAGATGATTGAACCAAATTTGGATTAATCAAGAGACCAAGAGACTACAGTTGCTTTCTATTTACTCTGATTTTCAGATAATACTCACTTATAACGTCGTAACTCAGTTAAATTCGCGTTCCTTTTGCATTCTGACAAAGGAGATTCAACTGAGTTTTTAACTATAATCTACATAAGATCGAAATCATGTGCTCTAAATGAGTCTCGTAAATTCATTTCAGAAAGTTCAAAGTGAGGTTATGAGTGTTAACATGTGATAATTTTTTATCAAAGTAAGCAAATAGTGGTGTCATTAATTCGAATCTGAGTATAAGATATTCGACACTCATACTTTAGACTCAGTTTCATCTGTGTGTAAATAGAAAGCAACTTATGAGCCCGTTTCACCAACGCCGATTAGGTACTTGTTGATCGGCCGATTAACTTTGTCACCAGAATTGCCAACAGCAAGACTTAAAAATCTATCTTAATTTTTAACCTATTCATGACAAGGAAGAAGCGTAATGTGGATAATAAATTAGATTTTGAAATATAAAATACATTTTGAGTGCATATTTACAAATATGTGTTTTGTAACAGATTCGTTGTCAAGAAATTATAGGTTAAACATGATAAGTTTTTATTTTATCAGTTGGCAATAAAATTTAATCAGCGGATCAAGTACTGATCGAGTGACTGGCGTCTGACTGGTGAAACATTATCAAACATGGTGAAACCGGCCCTATGTCGATAGGATAATTTCATTGACTGAAGAGAATTATTAAGGTCACCAAAGATGAGATTTAAGACAGTCTCAGATAAAATCAGACTTGATTAGTGATTAATTTGTCGAATGCGATATTTCTAATTATGTGATTAGTTGCATAATTTATTTGGCGATAATTGCTTGCTATTAGAAAGAGAAAGATTAGATTAGCGACAACGACTTGTACATATAAAGAATATGTAGTAAAGTAAGCAATAGACTGCTCGCCGATTAAAGCTGCTTTCTTTTTAGGAGACATAAATCGATAGTTTAACATATACTTGAACATAGTTTATCACATTGAAATGGAACGTGATATGTGCAGTGTGTGCCGCCATCTTTTAATATCTACTCTTTTAAAAGATTTTAATCAAAGATGGTCAAAAAATAGAACAAAATGATGGAAACTGGTTGTGTATACATCTCTCTAGCAAAGACAAAGTGTGTCGAATAAGTTTGAATAAAATTATTGTAAATGGAAAGTGACGATTTGTGTCGATTTGTATCAAGTATATCAACTATATCTCCTAAAAGGAAAGCAGCTTAAGCAGCCCATGTTAATCGGAATTTAGTTGAAGCTACAAGAAAATCAAGAAAATCGAATGAAAACAAACGCCACCATTGGTTTTCCCGAACCTATCAGCAGAGACAGCAGAGACCTCTGCTGTTCTGCTGCTTGTGACTGCTCAATTATCCCTCTCTCTCTTTCTTTCTCTATTTTTCTCTCCTTCTCTTTCAGCGTGTCTGTTTCGTGTGAGAATTTTTCTTCCGATGGTTTAACCACAGCAGTGTCGCGAGAAAATTCAGTGGCTTGAAACGACTTTAATGCGATCCTGTTCCTGTCCTGGCGTGAGTCGATTCGCGGCTGTGGCTGATCACCACGCTCTTCCGTAGGAAAATGGCGGCAAGATAGATCCGGTGTTGTTTTGAAAGGTGCGTTTCTTCTGTGATGAGCGAATGAGTACTATGGATATTTCGAGTATGCTCGAAGTACAGGTGAAGGAAGAAACAGATGTCAAGGAGAACGGTAAGCATAGTAATAAACATAGGCGTGACGGAGTAAACGACAGTGATGCGCGGCTTCCGTGTAACTAGGATAATTTTCATGAGTATTACCTACTCTAACCTATTTATTTACTTGGCATGGTTTTCTGTTCAGTAACACCAGAAAATGATCAGACATCCAGCGTGACCAGCATGGCCCTCGCCCCGTTCTCTCAGGAGGAGAGCAATTATCACAAGCTCATATTCGGCAACGGTCAGCTCTCTAAACAAGCATGCCTTGGCTTGTAACGTGTAGTTCCTAGTTTAGTTTGTAGTTTAGTTTCGCTTTCTAATTGTGCTCTAGAACCTAAGGTTTGTTTGTAATAAGGGATATAAATTACACGATGGAGATTTGCTTCTCACGAAACTGTGAGAATTTTGTATCATAGTATAAATTTAATATCCAATTTTGTTTTTAGATATTGCATCAGTGCGATTCCGTAGAATTCATTGTACAGCCTGCGATGTACACATTGGTTCGGCTCCGGCACAAGCGCATAATATGTTTGAACATCCTGTACTTCGTACATTATTGTGTTCAAGTTGTCGGGATTTTTATGGCGATGGCTGTTTTGAGCAAGGTAATGTTATAATTAATGTATGTTTGTCTTATATGTTCCCTACTTATTTGTGCTTGTATCTGGATATAATTGTATAATTTGTATTTTTACTTTGCTCTTAGGTGATGACGCTACAGATATGTTCTGTCGTTGGTGTGCCAATGGTGGCAATTTGTACTGTTGCTCCTATTGCAGCAATACATTCTGTTATAAATGTATAAGGAGAAACTTTTCGTCCTTAGTGAGAAAGAAGATCGAAGCTGATGAAAAATGGAAATGTTTTGTGTGCCATCCAAGTGATTTGTATAACGCAAGAGCTGTATGTTGGGCTCTACTTCAACATGTACAAACAGTGAAAAGGTATCATAAAGTATCACAAAAATATTACATTATACGAATGTATTAATTTTTATTGAATTATATTTCATTCCAGTGTAGAAATCTTTATTGACATTCATATTTGATACGGTGCTATTTTAGGATACTTTCGCAGGACAAGAAAATGAGCAGTCAAGAGATCGAGGAGAAGATGAATTTGGACGAATCAACATGTTGTCCGCGCAGAAGTAAACGTAAGCGACGAAGACTCGAATCCAATTCCGAGGAAGAAGACGAAACGTATTCACCTAAAGCCAATGGGATACCGGGACATATAAAACGTAAACAACTGAGAAGATTCAGACCGATGGTGCAGAATGGCATTGTTACGAAAGGAACACAGTTTACTAACCGAATGCCAATTCCTATTAGACCACGCCCGACCGCGTTCCTTACCGGTCAATCTTTTAATGCCGAATCAGCGAAATCTGTCGTCGGTCATAAAAATTCAACTGTAACCCCATCAGAAAGTATCGTCCTTTCATCGCCCAGTGTGATCAATACTTCAAATACTTCGTTACCGTCGAGATTCGATCCCAATGCGTTGCAGCAGCAATCATCTCCCTTGTATCGCACATCTTTTATGAACCCCTCGGGATCCACTGCTTACATTCAAACACCTATTCCGATGAATCGGATTATTCTCCCGCCACAGGCACAGCCGCAGCCGCAGTTGACGTACCAGCAAGCGAGCTCTTATCAATCGTCGCAGTCGCTTCAATCTTCACCAAACACAATGGTGTCTATACCTAATCCAGTGGACAGCAGACCTTTATTTATTCTTCCAAAGCCAAAAGATTTGGGTATAACGTTAACTCCTAACATAATCGATCTCGATAGCTATTCCGATGATGAACCAAGAGTTGTTGGGCAAATTGATTTGACGATCGACACAGACAAAGACAACACTGACACCGATAAGATTGTACCTGTTGCTCTCACCTGGGAGAAGAATGACGACGATAGCGTAAGAGAGGAACAGCCTCTGAGAATGACATGCGCGACTATAAAAAAGGATGTCTCCTTCAGCGAAATGATGTTACCACATAGCCAAGAATTGGATAAACTTTTAAACGATGCAAAGGAAAAGATGTTTAATTTCTTTGACTTGAACAATACAGTCGAAAACATTGAAATAAAAGCGCGACAGAAAATTCTGCATTTCTATTGCAATATGCGTGACACGGTTTTTCAATTGGTACACATCAACGATAGGATAGTACGTCAATACATCGAATGGAGGAGATCTCAGAAGACGGAAATGGAAACGGAAACATTGTCTCCGATTAATGAAAATTCATTGGAATCGTCCCGAGAAAATGTAGATATTCCCTTAGATATGATTTGCGTCAACGATTCTGATACCGAATCTGACTACGAAAATCAGGAATGTCAGATAATAGAGCCATCCGATTTAGTTAAAGATAATAATATTATTAAGGATTTATTATTTTGTAAAAAAAATGTTGTGCATCGTGGTATTGGTGATGATAGTGTGCACTTGTCTGTAGACAAAGCAATTCAGGTATATGATATTGTCTCGAGGGATTATGAGAAATGCATTGGTTATTCTATGCTTATGAAAACCGCCTACGGCCCAAAAACAGACGATAGTGTTTTCCCCAGTGTGAATTCTCCACTTACGTCTGACAAAAATTTTGGCAAATACGAAGAACAGTTTATCTACTATTTGCAGCACATAGAAGATAATGGCATTGAGACGGAAGATTCGAAGGGTTTGATAAATTTGGAAGAAACGCCACTTCAGGAACTGCAAACGGATCTATCATTCACTTCGCATTTGTTTCAAAATATCGATTTACCTGTTGAATCTACTGATCAATTGAAAAATTATCGCCAAGGAATAAATATCGATGTATCTATTCTATCTACCGATCAATTGAAAAATTCTCAATCAAAAGAAAATATCAAGTCATCTGTTGTATCTAGCAGTCAACTAAAAAATTGTCAACAAGAGGAAAATATTGATTTATCTGTTTTATCTATCGACCAATTGAAAAATTGCCAGCAAGAAGAAAATAATGATTTGTCTATTGTACCTGTCAAACAATTGGATAACTGTCAACAAGAGAAAAATATCGACTTGCCTATTGTATCGGTTGAGCAATTGAAAAATTGCCAACAAGAAAAACACTTGAGTAATAACACTGACTCAGTGACCGAAGATGACAAAAGTGACACACTGGATAGGAATGACGAAGAAATTGTTAATAATTTTAATTTTAAGGTACAAGAAGTAAATATAGAATTGAATGACAAGTTTCAATTAACGGAATTGCCAACAATTCATATAGATACAATGAATGATGTGATTGTGTCACATAATGAAGCAAATTCAAATAAAAATGATATAATAAATATAGAAGTAGCTGCTTCCACGGAAAGTGAGGAGGATTATACTATTATCGATGATTAATGAGAAGGGGTTATTTATTAATTGTATTGTTGTAGATTAAATACTCTTACCATTCAATTTTGGAATTGATCATTATAATATAAATGCATCTTGATTTGAAATTTTGATATCTCAAAAATAATTTGTATTGTATAAAAGTTGTAAATTTCATTTTTAGATTTTAAAAAGATATATAAAGTAAAAAAAAAGTTCGTTTTCAACGGGAATTCGCATTTATTCCAGATACATATATCTAAATACATATTTTCAACATTAAATTAATGTCAAGAATATGCTTTAACAAATATCTTAGAAAAAAAAAACTGAGATCTCTAAATCTTATTTAGCAAATTAACAATAAATCATATAATTTTTTAAATTTTATGATTAAAAATGTAATAATATATGTACATATACAATTTTTCCTAATTTTCTACAAATTTTCCTTATTCAATAATAAAATCAGTAACGTTGATCGGTTTTTTTAACAATTTATATTTTCGTTACTGAATAAAAATGTCTTAGTAAATTTAAATTAAAAAATTTCGAAATTAAAAAATTGAAATCATAGTGGAAAATTCGAAAAAATATGTAAAATTAGAAAGATGAAAAATTAAATATTTGTATATATACTCTTTGATACTTTTTTTATTTTCTAATTTTCATAAAAAGCAGCTTTTTATTTACCTTTTTTTTTTTCAATTTTTAAATTTTCGGCAGTTTAAAGAACATTTCTTTCTACCCAAAACTCTTCGTATTGAATATTATTCCTATAATCATTAACTATTATTATTGTAATTATCACTCCCATAACAATTGGTATACGAAATATTTCGTACAGATATAATGATAAATCTCGATTATAAAAATAATCGATACAGATGTATTAATATTTTTTCTTACGTATTAAACATACTGAATTTATTTCTTTTTATATTAATTATATTGAGTATATATGAAAAATGTAACACAAGTGATAATTATTATTTTACTTTAAATTTTAGCACAAAGTTTGCAATAAAATATAAAATATGATTTTATTAAAAAAAAATTTTTTTTCTTTATTTTCCACTATTTAACAACAAAAATCTTTCAATTTTGTTTAAATATGTAGTTTACATGAACTTGTACATAATAGCATTGAACGCTATGTAAAAAAATATAAATAAGATGTTAAACGGTTTTTCTTATAGCATCTTAGCTTGACGAGTTATGTTATGTAACCGATCATTGAATATTCTTTATTATTTCTTTATTATTTCTTTATTATTTCAGCGTTGAATAGCATATATATATATATATATATATATATGCTATTCAATAAATACACATATGTCATCTAATTACTTGTAACTGCAAACTTATGCGTGTATATCACGTTAAAATTTTGTGAGGAAAAGAAGAAAAGTGTATGAAGAGAATAAATTGTTATATATCTATATATAAAACACGTAATCGGTAGCCTACTTTAAATTTAATGTAATTTATCATAACGCAAGTTTCGCGGTTAAGCCATTAGATATATTGGATTGTCCGGAAAATTCGTGCTGATTTTGAAGGAAAATTGAAACGCAGAAGATTTAAATTTTAGTATACATTTATTAAATTATATAGGTGCCATTCTGTTCTATAACCTTTCTCCATCTTTCAGGCAACTTGAAAATTCCTTCCAGAATCTCTCAGGTTTTTCAGCGAAAAACTTTTCTAAGTGATTTTTTACTTCGACTAAAGAGTTGAAGCTTTCTCCATTAAGAGAATTTTGTAATGATCGAAATAGGTGAAAATCAGAGGGCGCGAGGTCTGGTGAATATGGTGGATGGGGTAGAACATCCCAACTGAGTTCCAACAACTTTGTCGAGTTATCAAAGACACATGAGGCCGCGCATTGTCCTAATGAAACACGATTCGCTATTTCTGGACGTTTTTGTTCAATTGCTGTCTTCAATTCGTCTAATTGGGAATACTTCTCTGAATTTATCGTCTCATTGTTTGGTAAAAGCTTATAATACAGGATCCCTTTCCAATCCCACCAAACACACAGCATGATCTTCTTTGAAGACTGGGGCTTTTGGGGTGGCTAAAGGTGGTTCATTCCGCTTTCCCGAAGATCTTTTTCGCTCAACATTATTGTAAATGATCCATTTTTCATCCTCCGTCACTTGCTTCAAAAATGGTATTTCCTCGTTGCGTTTATAGAGGGAGTCGCAAATGGAAATGCGATCCATCAGATTTTTCTCCGTTAAATCGTACGGGGAACTCATACATCAAAACAGTTTATGTAGCCAAGCTTCACAAAATGCTCGTGAATGGTGGATTTTAACATATTCAACATTTCTGCTAATTTACGTGTCGTATAGCATGGGTTATTCTCGATCAATGTTTTAATCTGATCTTCACCTGTGGTGGAGGGCCTACCCGGGCATCTTGATCTTCAAGATTGAAATTATCAGCTTTAAATCTAGCAAACCACTTCCGCACAGTTTCAACACTTTCGCCATAAACATATCTTGTTTGCCGCTTGTGTGGCATTTTTGCCTTTCCGATAAAAAAAAGCATTAAATGCCTAAAATGCACTTTGTTTTCTTCCATATTCAAAGGCGTATAAAACTGACAAAAATTAACGTATCGCAACCAAATTTTTTTCCAAGTATGCCTGAAGTACTGTCTTTTACGATATGTACGCATGTCAATCGTTCTGATATATTCAGACCTATCCTTACGCCACCTACCAAAAATCGGCACGAATTTTCCGGACAACCCAATATTTTCTTTCAGCGGCTATAATCATGTCAGCAACGTTGAAATTCTGCTCATTGCATATAAATAAACTTATAATATACATATATTATAAACAATCAGTAAATGGTAATATCGTTTCTCTCCAACGTGTTTTTATTTCATTTTTCTTGTATACATTTATATCAACTCACAGAAACGTAACATTTGTCTAGTCAAATAGACCTCTTTTATTGATGTACTTATCGGATTTATATTACATGTGAAAACGCATGTAAGTCTCGCTGTAATAATTTCATCAAAAAAAGTTTATTCAGTTTTAATTGTATATACCTCAGGTATATATCACAAAAGTTATGTAAATGTAAAAGTAATTGTATTTAAAAAAAAAGGAATTTATAATAGAAAACTAAAGAAATATTAGAAATATTACTTGTTTTTCGTGGACATTTTTGTACATAAAAAATGTTTTCCTATCTCTTTTTGTTACTACGATACGTGAAAATTATTCGTGTTATGCTGTTCGCTATATGTATATGCTTACGCTTTATAGTTACAAATAGATACTGATATAGCTCATAGAACGTACTTGAGCAAGTAGTGATCCTTGTGATAATAATTTATTTAAATAATAACATTAAGAAACAGAAACAGTAATATGTCGGCTTAAATTAACAAATAACGATAAATACGACGTAACGCGAAATATTTGAGAACACACACTTGGTCGCTGATAACATTTATACGTTACATTATGGAATCATTGTTGAATCTATGTTGTTTCTAGAGCTCTGCATTCGTTTGTACACATAACATCTCAATATCGAAATTGACCCTTTCTGCCCATTCCATTATGGTATACTCTCAGCGGCGCGTAATTTCCATTTCCATTCATCGCTATATTGGTAAAATTGTAAAAAAAAAAATTATGAAAACGATGAAAATTAGAAACATAGCTCGCGTTCGGAAACATCACAGTTCTCCATAATACATGCAGAAAAAGATGGCATCTCTCGAGGAAATACTGCAGAACTGATTCTTTTTTCAGATCGTGATGTATTTCAGTTTATCGTTAAAACCAGAAAAAGTCAGTTCTGAAGATTTCCGCGTAGATAAGAAATATTATTATTAGGTAACATATAAATTATTTATGTTCTGAAAAATCTGAAAGATGTATAGAAAATCTTGAGCGTGTTCGATCACTTACTCAATTCGTAATCCCTTATGGCAGCTTGTAAAGCCAAAATTAAAGTTAGACGGAGTACATTTAAGACTTTGCTAAGATTAGCTTAAGTGCGCGCTATTAAAACATCTACGCTTACCTTGCACGATTGTGGAGGGTTGACGAGGATGCTGGATGGTATGTGCATGACATCTCGGCTTCAATATTCCATGATACAATACGAAATACAGACTGGCAACAATGGCCGCTGCTACCGCCATACAACGAAACACGAATCTCAATGATTGTACAATGTCTTCGTCGCCGAGATTGATATAAGCACCAATGACGGATCCGAGACATCGGCCTATGAATTAATCGGACAGAATTAATATTAATAATTCAGTTCTATTTGTCCGTTCTCTCATTATCGCAGTTACAGATTGGAAATATACCGATGCAAAAGTGAGCTATCACAGGCCACGCTTGGGCAGTTACGGTCAAATGACGCGGTACCAAATGTCTCAGGTAGAGAATGGTAGTAACCCACATTATTCCTAAGGTGAATACTTCTAAAGCTTCCGAGATGAGAGACCACCAGGGATCAGATACGAGACTCAGTCCGGTGAATCTGACCAAATTTATCAATATAATATTTATCAAGAGAATTTTATACATAAAATAATTCTCTTTGAAACAAATGATAAATGATAAATGATAAAACCTAGTGACAAGATCTTGTTTCAGTTAAACTGATCGCACAATTATTAGATTGGAAAAAAAACTTACCTACCTTATTATGTACATTGTAAAGGCAGTGATGAGAAGATTACTGTGTCCACAGTAATCAACAAGATGTTCAGACTTCCAGAGGAACAAGAACGCAGGTATCGCTCCGACGGTCATAGCGACTCCGATGGAAAGCTCATCTCCTCCTAATATTTGCAGATGCCTGTGTCAAAGGAAAGAAATTCTTAATATTTCAAACGAATGCATTATATCGTAATTAAATTATTCCTTCAACGATCTGAAGCTGTCTTAACGAACTCTTACAAAGGTAGATAGCTATCCATCGCGCTCCAAAAGGTTCCCATGACTAGCAGGACAAAGATTAGGGCGACGGTCTCACTGCCGTACCTCTTAACAGCGCTCATTGGCAACGCTAACATGCCGCTTCTCGTGTGCCACCACCATTCTGGTGGACTGAGGGGCATGCCATCCGCCGACAAAGCAACGATGGCCGCGAGAATCATCAATACGGCGTGTAGGACGAAAGGTAGCCAATAAGCCGGTCCGATGTTGCTCGTCAGAGTGCTCAAATAGCCGGTCAGTGGTCCTAGCAGAGCGAAACCAAGGGAGCCGAAAGCCAATTGGCGTCCTACATCGCCGCGACCACACGACGTCTCTCTTGTCGCAATCACCACCGCTGCGTCGATCAGGGCAACAGCGGTCGTCGGGAAAATATCCGCGACCGATCGCACAAACAGATACATCCAAAACGCTGCTTCCGTCCAGACTCCAGTATATTGGCATCGGCTTTCCATCAGTACGCTACCTGAAACATTAATATTATCATCATAATATATTATCGTATCATATGTGTATATATATATATATATATATATTATTATCACTGATATAAAGGAACTGATATAAAGGAATTGGATATTCTTTTGTTTCTTCGCTGTTAGGGTAGATATAAAATCGAATAGAATGTGAATGAAGGTGAATGTATTTTATTTCAGTAATTACCATGATGGAATCAGAAAGAAATTCTTATTTCATCTTCTACTTACTGCAACAAAAATTATTATACCTGTGCTGCAATCATGTAAAAGTGTTGGAATGTGACTATTGCAGTAGAAACTTCATCTTGAGAATATATATATATATATATATAGTGTATACACACAAAACACACACACACACACACACACACACACACACACACACACACACAC
>Ga0157364_1007637_pt1 | contig 11195 bp, 2 predicted proteins | sample AttsexASBM2_FD_111476 | JGI IMG/M metagenome (GOLD analysis project Ga0157364, IMG submission 111476) | Fungus gardens microbial communities from leaf cutter ant in Ribeirão Preto, State of São Paulo, Brazil - Atta sexdens ASBM2 | ecosystem: Host-associated > Fungi > Mycelium > Unclassified ...
TAACATGATTGATAAACAATTTTTTAGTTTGGCTCTTTACGAAATAGATTCAAAATTTCTAAACATTTTATAGATATTTCATAGAATATTTCTGTAAATGAATCTGTATTTTTATTTTTTTTTAAGTAAAAGTGATTGTTAAAAGTAATATTGAAATCGCAAAATTAATCGTAACAAAAATCTAGACTTTAAAGAGTCAAAAGAAAACGTGCGGATAAGTCATTCGCATCATGCTTAAATAATTAGAATAAGATTATATCTTCAGCGAGAGTTTCATGAATGATTGATTAATGACAAGTTCGTTCATGATAGCTCGCTCTTTAGACATCATTATTTGTTCTTGCATTCATTTATCATGTAACAAGCATCTTACAAATTTGTATTAAATTATTGTACGATTATACGATCTTCGTCCGATTCATTAAAAACGACTCATTAAAAAATCGTCAATCTTTTGTGTAATTAATAATAATTTTATGTAATAAATTATTACGTTTCTCTTATATAAATTGTCACCTTCCTCCATACATAAATGTTTATATTCTTTTTCCATTAACATCAAAACACAGATAATTCTCATTTGATGACTTTTGATAACTCAATTGCACGTTCCTTTTTATTCTGACGAGTGAGATTCAACTGAGTTTTTATCTACAATCTGCATAAACTCGACTTTATTGAATATTGTTAACTCACATTAAAAGTGAGGTTTATAAATCTGTGTTGCGATGAGATAACTTTGTTTTTACTAAAATAAGCAAGTAGTAACATCATTATCTGAGTATAAAATATTTATAATTTTTGATTCATTATCAGTACCATTTGTGCGAAAATAAAAAACTATTATTGTATTTGAGCTTAATCGAATCTTTGTCGTTCGGATACGCTGCATAATGCCAACAATGTCGATCCGGATGAGAATTTAAATTGACATATTCAACTGTCCTGCGAGAACAATGAACGGAGTGGATCTCCGACTTTGAAGAATAATAGGTGCATTTATTCAAATCGCATCTTTAATTAATCACGAGTCCGATTTGTTCTCTTTGAACGCGGAATTTACATTAATTCCTAATCCTGGGACAGGGTGGGTATTTTTTTACGACTGACTGCGTCGGACTTTGTCGTCGCCGCTTTATGTCCGATATGAAAATTGCGACCTTGATATCGGATTATTATCGTCGCGAATATATTATGTTAAAACGTTAAAACTTTCATGCACGAATGTCGCATGTCCGTTGAGTAATGATGAGATTAACGGGGAAATATACGCGAGCGAATCCAGCATGTGTCCCGTGCACTTACTCGCGTTCTTATGACGGAAATTTTTCTAAGTCGCGTATTCGCATGCCGGAGAGAGACATTTGACAGAATTATTTTCTGCAGGTGGTACTGAATGCTTCGGATACGTTGGGTCGAGTTTTACGAGCGAGAACGTTTGTTGTAAGAACAAGGAGAACGTTTTATAAAGATGTATTTAAATATCAATGTAAATATCGATTCATTTCAAATAATCTTATCCGCTTCTCGGATTTGTAAATCATTATCGTGAAATAGAAATTCGTATCTGCTTTTGCAAAAATTTATAATTATTTTATATTTTTTGATTTATTAACCTTTATGTATATATAATGTTATAATTATATCGTGCCAACTCCACCAATAGTATTATTAAATTATTATTATATTATTGTATATAATTATTACAGAGGGAATAATTCTTGTAACTTAAATTATTGTACAATTTCTAAATGATTGTAGTCATTTTTTTTATATAATAATATATAATAAATCATGGATATTTGGAAATATATTGTAATTCGCAGTGTTGAACAAGAAGTTATAAAAATTCTTTAACTTTGCAATAAAAAGTTAAAAATTTCTATTATAATCTATTAGACAGAATCGAAAGTCTAAAAAGAATCTTTTTGTTTTCCGACTTACGATATAAATTCCTATTACTGTTCTAAAGATGTTCCTGGAAGTCCCAAAAGATTTTACTTTTATGTCATCAATTGTGATTGTGAGCTCTTTATCAGATTTAAAAGATAATCTTTTTCTAGTCTATATATGAATTCGCAATATAAAATCGAAATAATTTTCAGATAGTATTTTGAATAAGAAGTCAAAAAGTACTTTTATAGGATTATATTTTGACTATTAGAAAGGATTCTTTTTAGTTTATTTCGAACAGATTACGCTATTTCACTTAAAAAGATGAATACTCTTTGTGAATTCAAATGAAATAAATATAGGGATGAACATAACGCGTCCATTCCTAAAATCCCATTTTACCTTCAAAGGAAGGTAGAGGCACTCAGGATGTCGTAAATGTATATACATGACTGTTTGCAAAACGACGCCCGGATTAGACCAACGAGCAAATAAACAAGCGTTTATGGATGAGAGGGTCAAGAGGAGGCGAACGGCGATTCGAGATCGGAATTTGATCGGGGAACACATCCGCTAGCGAAATCTGGGATAATTTCGCGCTCGTAAAGATCGTTACGAATCTCACCCGTTTTCTCGACCGCGATTCACGCGGGTTATTTTCGTGGGTGTTGCATACGCACGTACGCATGCTTATGTGCGTACATGCGTGCGTGCGTGGGCGCGCATAACGGATGATTCGTGAGAAGGCCGTTGAAACGTTCCGTAGGTTATTCCGGATCGAACGCATTACGGGCGCGTAGTAAGTACCTAGTAATATTCCTTTATTGTCGAACCTCGGTGCCGCCCTTCGTATTAGCTTTAATAAAACGCCGTATAAATTCTCGAGATTTTTTTTTTGCCTGCGCGCGGATTTAGTCCGTGAGTATTTGTAACACGGGAGTGTGGTAAATGCGAAATAATAATGGTCGCCATAAATCACGCGCGGTTCCAATATTTCTATCGGGACCAGAGAGCTACGTAGGAGATAAATGTAACGCAGGTATACGATGCAGAAATGGAATTGCCATAAACCCGCGAGTACTTTGTCCCTTAGGATATTATATTGTCCCGTCCTGGGAGGAAACGAACCGATATCTGGATCAGAGTTTCAGAGAGCTCCGGAGTATTATCTCGTAGGAACACGCCGTAAAACATGCACGTATTAGATTAAAGAAATATAGTCAGTACTCACATAGAGAGATCACATATCAGGCTATTACGAGTAGGATTCAGTTTTCTCGTCGAAAATCTGACTTTCCGAAATGATCCGTTCTAATCTATTTTCGTTCTCCACCTCGAAATTCGAGTCGCGTATTCATTAAACTGACAGCGGGGAAACGCGATATTGGAGATCCATCTCCCGGGAAAATCGGCTTTCGTTCATCCGAAGTCCACCGTGACGGTCAGCGGAGATCGAGATAAAACGCAATGGGCGAACGAACGAAGGTGGGAAGGCACGACGATTCACACTCGCGATAATAAAAACGTAGCGCACGTAGGTATTCACGCCGATAAAAGCTCGCGACCGATAAAGCGTCTCGGATAATGATTTCCGAGACATTCGGCCGCGTGTGTATAATATACAGGCCATGTACCTAGATTGTTCGTGTCACGCGAGATGTTTATGTCCGAGATTGCGTTTCCGTGTGTGTTCACCCAAAATGGAACCCTCGTGTAAACTTGCATCACCTCCGAAGTGACTGGACGCGAACAAGCCGAGGAACTCCGATCAATGAGTGGACTCTGACACAAACTTGTTCCTGAGAGAAAACGTAGTATAATGTATATCGGTTTTGCTGAAGTATCTAAAAATTTAGCTATATAGATAGAATCTGAAAATAACTTTGTGGAACTTTCAAAATAATTGTGTAAGACGTTCAAACTGATTACTAAAATGTCCAAACTTTTTACATCATTACTTATCATCCTTGAATTTATTATATATATTATATATGTATATATTTATTATATATATTTATTATATATATTTATTATATATATTTATTATATATATATATATAATTATTTTGATGATTCAAAAAATTATTTTTTCATCCCATCTATCTACATTTTTAGATATTTCAGCAAAATCGATTCATGTATAATATGCCCGATATTAATAAATTAATTAAATAAATTAAAACAAGAATGTTTATTGATATAGCTTTTGTAGACGTTTCTTACGTCTCCTTTCTTTGTTTCTATTGGTCTTTCACTGTTGATCTAATTTAAATTATATTTATCGAATTTTCTATTTTTATGTTTTATTATTTATCTATTTAAATATTATGCTAATTCTGATCTGATTTTATTGCCCGAAGAAGACTCTATGAGTCGAAATCTAATTAAATATTAATATTGATTACAATTTGAAATAAATGTTCTAATTATTTTTCATTTATAGCGTTTTAATCTTATTTCTTTTTATCATTATTTAAAAGAAGAAAACTTTTAATTGAAAGAATATATAAATGTGTCGTTTATAGTTATATAAATTAACGTATTATTATAATTAATAATAAAATTTCCAACACGAAATTTTATTATGTAAAATTGAGTAGAAATATCTTACAATTAAATAAGAATCGAATTCTAACGGGCTGCTAATTGTTCGATTGTATCGTATTAAAAAGAAATCAGTGTAATTTTAGAGTAAGATAAAGTCAAGATAATTAAGAAGAGACTCACAGATTTATAATGTAAAAGTTTTTTATTTTATAAGATGCTTAATATAATTTATTAAAGTCGACACTCTCTCTCTCTCTCTCTCTCTCTCTCTCTCTCTCGAGTTGATTGGTGAATCGGAGTGCTACCAATCTGCGTTTTTTCGCTTGAAGTACAGTCGGAACATCTCGATACTGGGACGAAAAGAAGAAACGTTTCTGCGCACGCCGCAATTTCTGTGAGTTAAGCCTACGATGCTGGCGATATGAGAAAATTAATCTTACGTGCGCCTTTCACAGCAATCTCACGTCACGATCTATGTGTGATCCACTTTTCGTTATCTATAGTACGAAAATTTCACGAATCTCGTCGGTTATCTGTTCTGGACAGTAATTATACTTTAAATCGTGAATACCATGATGATTGTTAATGTTTTACGTTGATTCTGTGGAGAATGATTGTTTCGCGTGATAACGAAATTTTATTATTTCTCGTAATAAGAGTAGATTCCGTTATAAACACTCCCAAATATATTTAATATTAACATCAGAATATCAGAACTAATTAGAAGAAAGGAGCTTTTAATCGAAAAAAGATATATGTAACAAATATTTATATTATTGGTATTAATATAGAATCTTGCCATAAGTATTATATAAAGTACTCTCAATTTATTATATTTTCTTGGAAAAAACATTACTAAAAAGCAAAAAAGGTCTAATATTTTCTTGGAAAAAGCAGTAATAAAAACCAAACTAGGAAAATATTAATATAAATTGTTATAAAAATATCATTTTTCAATGAAACTGTTTTGTAATTCTTATCACATAATGATTTTCCTTTACTACGCACGATGGATTATTCGTGTCTCATGTTAATTTTCGTTACTTTAATAAATATACAAAAATTATTAAATTATTTTTATATATACTTTAACATCTTTAGAAAGTATTTATAAGGTTGTGTATTTAGAAAAATTGTAAATACTATAATTATTTTTATCTACTTTTGTAACTATTATCTACTTTTATAACTACTTAATGCGCCTAATTTTTCGAAGAAAAAAAATATGCAGGACACGATAATAATCTAATCGCACTAAAGATTAATTGTTTTTTCTATAAATACAGAATATTTACACCAATTTGTAAGAGTTCTTTATATTCATGGCCAAACTATTATTAAAGTAAATTAAGGTAAAATTAAGAAGAAATATTTTAAAAATCAAGTATTTGCTCCGGGATTTTATGTATCTTACATTTGTGCTTCTGTGCTTAAGAATTGCTTCTCCTCAATGACAAATAGCGACAAATATCTAATGCTAACAGTAACTATTTGCAATGCCGACTAAGGGGTTCCAAGCGAGATATCAGGGATAATTTCACGCACTACGAATATTAAAGTATCGATCGATCTTAATTGATCGCGCTCGCGGCCAGCACGCGCAACCTTGCAATGCTTATCAGTACGTGCGCGCGTTAAGGTCTCCTCTCGTGGGAGGTGAGCCGATAAAAGCGGCCCGGAGTAGCCGGAGTGACCGGGCAATCAGCAAATGGAATCGTTAGTTAGTCCCCGTAATCTTCGATCGGACGTTAGTTCCTCCTTGTAGTACACGCTCGCGGCCCAACGATCGTGATTCACGCTCGCGTTCGAGAGCCACGCTAGGATCCGTGCGCCCCGTGTTTATCGCCGTGTATAGCGCGCCGGCTAATTAGCATATTATTTATTGCTCTTTTATAATTGCCTACATGTAAAAATCGCACGTGCCCATCAGCGATTTACGTCGAAAATTTAATTTGATTTCGTTTTTCTCTCAATAAACACCAATTAAAAGTAATATAACATCAATATTATAATTTTACATTCTCAACAATATAATTGATGTTAAAAATGAAATCAAGTTATATAATAGAAGTTCGTGTTAATAAACTTGAAATCTCCATACGAAAAGAATGATTTTGCTGAAAGCTTTTAAAAATTTAGTTAGATACAAATCTTGAAAATATTTTTATTGAATCATTAGAATAATTATATAAAATACTCAAGTTGATTACTAGAATGTTAACATTTTTTGTATTATTATCATACTTAAGTGTTGTAGATAATTATTATTTTAGTTTCCTAGCAAAGTTATTTTCAGACCTGAATCTAGTAAATTTTCATCTCAGCAAGACTGTTTTTTTGTACAAAAATTTTTTGCATTAAAAGATATGCAAACAACACGAATAAATCTATTGATGTACTCTTATTTTCAGGTTTTTCATTTTAGATAACTCGTAGTTAAGCTTGATGTTCCAATGGGCTTCATTCATGACATTATCATGGATGAAGTCTATTGGATAAATATTAAGGTTATAAATATAAGGATAAATATAAAGTTAAGCCTAACCATAAGTTAATTAGATAATGAAAAATCGGGTCTTAGTTGTTTAGTTATTTTTTTTTATTGTGTATGATGTCTCGTTTCGCGCTCGTGTTTGCGCAATGATAAAGATGTGTTAATATATTTATCGGAAATCATAAGCACACGTGCGTATGTGTTAACATATTTATCGGAAATCATAAGCATACGTGCGTACGTATTTCGTTTTACTGTTAGAATAATTTATAAGCACGTCATCCATACTCAGCACTGAACAGAATTATTCAGTTCTGGAAGTCGGGTACTTTTACGGAGTGATGCGCACGAATGCACACAGAGATATCGCGATTCGCGCAAGTTATTCAAACTGCAAGCTGATCTTTAAGAAAGATTTTACAGGGATGTGCTCGTAAATCAGGTCGTTCTTGGTAGCGTGAGACAACTTGACGTGAAGAGGCGACAGAGAGATGTGTATGTGGTGAAACCTATTTGTATTCGATGTCGCCACCGCGATGTGCGTCTCGTTCGGATCAAAACTGACATTGCTTTCTTGCCGACATGGTGCAGTGGTGCATAAACGATCCACTTAAAAAATATCTGAGTTCATTTATGTAATCTTATAGAATTGATGAATTAATAAAAAATGATAGCACAAAAATGTATAATAGTTTTATCAAAAAGTTGAAGCCCAATAAAATTCTTTATGTCAAAATACACTGTAATTATGTTGCAAAAAAAAAGAATATAATAAATATTATACTGTATTGATGTGTATCTAGAAGCGGAAGAAACTTGATGCGATGTCTGTATTGATAATACAAACATTAATTAATTAACTGTTTATTATAATTTCCCATTCAACAGGATAACTGTAACACGTATATTATATATAACAGTTATATTATTGAGTAAAAAGTTATAACTAGAACAGTTATGTTAGTTGCTGAGCTTTTTTTATTTATATTTATATTTTTTACTTTAAAATAAACGATTTTTATCTATTGTCTAATTTTTATATATTTTCGCATTTTTGGATAAGTTACTTTATTAATTTTATTTATTATATTTATGTATTATGTTTGTTAATATTTTTTTTAATTATTAATTAAATATCTATGCATATTTTATAATTTTATATATACATCTCTCTCTCTCTCTCTCTTTCTTATATGTATATTTATAACATATTAGAATATATATAATTATCCTTGTATATTCTCAATATTAAGGCACGTAATCTCATACATATTATATAAATTATTATAGATTACGTGCCTTATTATAACTATTTTATTATTATTATTTCAATTATATTAAAGATTTAACCTGCAAACAATATTGCTGGTTTTTCATCTCGGTGCAATCTACCTACAATTCTTTTGTTTTCGTATATAATATTTTATATCTTACATCAATATTAGACTGCTTCTCGCCCTGAAGTGGACTACAAGGTTCACGAAATTAGCATTCCAAGTATAGATTTGGACAAGGAAGAAACTCGCGAAACACATAATTTTTAAATTTTATATCATTCGTCTTTCTTCGAATGAAATTATTATTATTATTATTGTAAGAAAATTTAATAAAAAAAAAATCTCTATTAATATATATAACACCACTGTATGACAAAGAATGGTTAACAATTCTATATATATGCAAGAAAAAATTTGTTCTATCGTAAAAGACGAAATCGAATGTTCTGTATGCCGCAAATGTGAATAATATTACGCTCGGAAGATATACAGTCGTATCGTATCAGCTATGACATATATGTATCAAAATAATGTGACAAAAAAGGTGAGATGCGGAGGAGATATCAGATTCTCTTTATATCAATCTTCGGTGAAAAAAATGATTTTCTCTCTTCTGTTTGAGAAGTGTACTTTCAGCACCCCGAGAAACAAAGCATAACTCAGCGAGAAGTGTAATTCACATAGTAAATAATGAGCAAAACGTGACTGCTGCATACATAATAACATTTATCGGATATTGCGTATTTAACAGTAGTTAGACATTTTGTGTACACAATGCTGTGTACTTAAAGCTCATCCGTTATAGACAGAATTAATGTTTTGATATCGACCGTCTTTAAGTAGGATTACTACTTTTAAATCGCTCGTAAAAAAACATAGTAGCATCATTATTTTGAAATCAATGTGATAAAGTATTAAAACATTACGAGAAAATATACATGCATGATAGAAAGCTAATAAGATAATAAAAATTTTTATATATTTTTAGAGAATAATTTATTCAAGAATATATCACACATATTTTATAACAAAATAAAAAAAAATTTCAAATAAAAAATTTTCAAATAAAATATAGAAAAACATGAACAAATTTCAAATTTTTCTATATTTTATTTGAAAATAATAACAAAAAATTTGGCGGCGATTAAAACCTGAATAAAAAGTTATTTCAATAAAAAGTAAATGTAAAATAATTAAAAATTAAGATTAAAGAGAAAATTTTCATGAAATTGTGTTGTTAAATATAAATATTGACTATATTGAACTGTTTTATATGTACTCTGCAAAAATTTTAAATTAAAATCTCTTTTAAAGATTGGAAATTGAACCACTCTTTTTCAAGATTAATTCATTTTTCACTTTAAAAAGTGAGATTTTAATTTAAAATTTTTGAAATTCCAAAGAAAAATTTAAAAGATACATAATACTCATTTTTATTTTTTACAAAAAATACATATATATTTCCAAATCCACTTTTGCTATATCTAAATTCTAATATATTCTTAAAAGCAGTGTTTCTAATTTTGAACGTGTCTTTACATGTCTCTTTATGAAATGAGCAATCATGCTATATTTACAATCATGATAAAATACATTGCATTATAATACTCAACGCAAAATTACAACGGCTTTATTCCGTGGATAAAATGCCCACACAACACAGTTGCTTGTGAAGCATCCTACGTCCTTAGGATGTAATCGTCCTCTGGACATCCTTAAAATATCCCTTAGGAAAACTATATTGTGTGAATCATCTTGCAATTCTATTTCCGTCGCTTTACGAACATGTACGGTTTCTATCGGTCAATTATTTTGCCTTATTACATCACAAGGCATTATTTAGATGCAATTTTTACGAGATGTACAATTCCGAATTGCAGATTTTTCTTTAGGATGCTATCTTGTTTGCCGCACCAATTCAATCAATAAGTCGCATTGGCAGTCGTCGTTCCGAGTTGCAAATATTCTAATATCACGTCTTTTGCAACGACAAGCTGAAAAAAATTGTAACCGACGATCTTCGATTGTATTATTCCGGAAGGAGAGTTTTACGAGCGGAATACGAGCTGTAATAAACGTCATGCGCGACCAACTGAGCGAGGATTCATAATATCGAACGTTCGTTCTCCTCGAAGCAGGAATAAGCCTGCGATAATTAGACTGCGAGAATTCCAGCTGTGATTAACGTCACGCGGATTAGTTGCCTCGTGCATATTGAAATCCTCTCTGACGATGGGAAATTTACGTCGGCAGCGAAAACGTTTCCAGCTCTGAGGAACTGGACAGTAATACGTGAAGATAAATTCCGGAACCGTGAGAGCCAATCGTGATGCTCACGTCTTCAAATAGCTCGAACAGAAGCTATAGAAGGAAAAAATGATATTTATATGTATATGATTATATAATAATTATGTGTTTATATAAATATATTATATAATAATGTAATATATAATTATGTACAATAAATTATAATTAATTTTATTTTAAGGATTTTGTGAACGTTATCTTTTTTAAGTGTATTTTCTGTAAAATCTTAAAAAGGAAAAATCTGAAAATGCGAAGAAAATATATTTGGAAAATATATTTAATTAAAAGAAACCAACGATTAATAAGCATTATTAATGACGCGTGTATTAATAACACTTTGTCAGTATTATTTACAATTATTTATGAGAAATTTTTGCAAGAAAATTTGAATATATTGTCTCTAACTCATTCCCGCACAAAAAATGCGATCCCTTTAGATCCTGTGTTTTGCAATATACATCAATTTGAAGATATTATTCATTGAAATTGTTTAGTTTTATCGACATTATCTTAAACAAGATATACATAATAGTATATATATTGGAAAAATAAACTTTTGAAAAAAGTTAACTTTTTAGTATAAATTATTTATTAAAGCATCCTTAAAATGAATAAAAAAAAAATTTTAACAGTAGTTCCATTAAAATTAGGTCTGAAGGGATTAATATAATTTGATA
>Ga0157364_1007638_pt1 | contig 11194 bp, 17 predicted proteins | sample AttsexASBM2_FD_111476 | JGI IMG/M metagenome (GOLD analysis project Ga0157364, IMG submission 111476) | Fungus gardens microbial communities from leaf cutter ant in Ribeirão Preto, State of São Paulo, Brazil - Atta sexdens ASBM2 | ecosystem: Host-associated > Fungi > Mycelium > Unclassified ...
TTATGTCTTTTTATGTGAAATATCTTCGGTATCATGTTCTCAATTTTGTTCCGTTTTGATAGAAAGAGAAAAAGTGAAGAGAAACAAAAAAAGAGGAAGGAGAACAGGCGCATAAACTCCCCCACATTCTGAAAATCCGTGCACAATTCTTCACGACGTGTTTATCATCGGAACGAAATGAGAAGAGAGAAAAGACGATACTCGTTGATCCACGAAGCCATAGTCTGCAAAAAACCCACTTGTCAGATACAGGCAGACACGGTTTGAACCGCTTCGATCGCTGCCCCTTAATGAGGTCTCATGGCGGAAATTTCACGGAAGGAAAGAAAAAAGAAAAAGATTCCATAACAAACTTGAATGCCATAATAAACTTACATACGTTTCTTGCTCATTAGAACAACTTCGAACGACCTTCTTATGCGGCAATCTCTCTCGACATAAGAAACGCGAGCGATCAGATTCAAAAACTGATTTTTGTGTCTTCCTCTTTCGTAAAAAAAAAACCGACTATCATGTGAGATATAATAAATGAAGATGCCTCTCCAGTCTGGGTCGCCATTGATACCGAAGTTTTGTACTTTGAGTCAGACATTTCCGCACTTCATTTGTCACTCGTATGACGAATACGATTATCTGAAATTATTGTTGATCTCAAAGTCCAATGTTAAATTACGCTTGCAGCATGTGCGCTTCCAACAAACGGAACGTATTTTTATAAATGTGCACGTTAAGTTGATACTATAACGAAATGCCAAAAAGAGATATTTGTGCTCTCCTATTGTAAACAATTTTTTTTGATCAAATAAATATTAAGGAACGATATCAAACAAATGTATCTTTAGTAACTCTTTACTGATAACATAAACTTTAATTTTTTCCTCAATAATAGAAATCGAGAAATAAAGCAAATTTTGTTATTGTTCTAAATTATATAAAAATCTCAAAAAATTTTGATATACTTGTCAAAGCTTCAACAACAAATTTTTACCGTATTAGAAGTCGAATTATATTTTACTTATTTTTTTTACAGATTTAAATTTATCAAAATTCAATCAAAATAATGATGATTCTTTTAAAGACTTCAATTGTAGGTGGAGGGTTAATAAAAAAGATATAAGTTAGTGGAAAACAGTCGAGTATGTCATATCATTAAATGATTGAAAAACTCTAGATTTTCAACATTGTACAAATCCCATAGTGAAATAATCTGTTCCTAGCTGTTTGCTTTCTCTCGTTTTTTATGTCTTTCCTACGAAGGAAATCGGATCCCTCTTTCGAGGAGAAGCCCTGAACTCTAACTCAAGTCCGTGTCTAATTTTTGTCTTCCCTACGAAGGGCTTCTAGTATCTAGCATCTGAGCGAATAGAAAGTAGAAGAAGCTCGCGCCACTGCCAGGCACTGAATGGCACCAATCAATATATACCCAACCTGGTCCGCCAGGATATCATCAGCAAACTACTGGCTTGATTTCTCAAAATGAAAACTTCCTATGTACTTGACTTCAAGTTGTCACGATAATTTAAATATACCACGTAAATCGGCGACACTGGATAACGTCATTCTGACATAGACTTTACCCCATTGATCATAGGTTAATGAAAATTCTGCGGGTTCATCCCAATAAGTTTTCGAAGCGTTCAATAACGCGAAAATCAATCACAAGTTACTCTTGTCATATTAATTATCGTTTGCGTCATGAAAAAATGTTTACATGTTAACGGAAATTTTTTTAAAAACTGTTGTTTCCAAATCACATTTTTTTGCGACTACTATTTGAAATGGACGTATAAAATCTACTGAAAACTTGTTAGAAGCTTTAGACTTCATAAAATTTATGATGTCTTATCGTGATAATAATGATTTATTGCCAAGTTTTTTAAAATAATTGTAACGATATGAAGAGTGAAGTAGTCAATCGATTCTGTATAGGTATCTCGCAATGGTTCGTGGCGCGTCCAGCAGCCATTCATTCGTGCGATCGTAGGCGGTTATTAACACCCCATGAGAATTTAACACCTGGGCTAATAACCGCTGCGAGATAAACCGCAAGTCTGGTAATTCATGCATCAACATTGCGTTTCATCAACGATATACAGTCAGGAAACTAATTGTCCGGATAGTGCGTCATTATATCAATGATTTCTTCAAAGTGTGACAACGTTATACTGGAAAAGAGTTTGATTGTAACGTCTAACTTTGACAGTTAGCAGTCCTCTTACTTATAATAAATTAGATATTGTCTCAATAATATGCATTTCAAAACAATGTGATAGAGATAAAAGAACGGTGGAGATAAAACATAGAAAATGTTTAGAACCTCTCTTCGTCAATTTGTTTCGTCTTCGTATAGCGATAACGGCATATTTTGATAGCAAAAACAAGCTGACTTAGCATAATTATAAATGTGTTCAAAAAGTTGAAAAGCATATCGACGCCCGGCGGTCGCGGGTTCAATTATTAGGAACTATAGGCAAAAAATCAAACTGAACAGATGCAGATTAATCTTGTTGTTTTATCAGCTTAATTAGTTAATATATCCGACAAAGTATCTCAAATGAGAAAAAAATTCTACAATCAGGGCAATTACGATAAGCTTAAGCGCGTTAAAAATTCAGTAGAATAGCAATTACAGAATTCTCTCAGAAAAAAAAGATACATGAAATACAGAAAGTATTTAAATTAATACTTAGAAGGTAGATTGCACTCGAGGATAAAGTTTTCGATTAAAATAGAAATATAAAAATAACATATTGCTTATTAATCCAAAGGAATTATGTGTGTTGCAGCCAGTTTCGAAAGGAACTCCTCAATTATCGGCACGAGGACAGATGGAGAGGCGGCGGCCACCGTTTCTCAGAGCTTCTACCAAAACCAAGGAGGTAAAAAAAGAACAATGCATTATAAATGCGAGCACGTTCTATAGAATCATAGTTCTGTAAAAAAACTAGAGAAACTTGTGAACGTTTTAAAAACTATATATAGAATACATTATATATAGGACGAAAAAAATGTTTTTCGTAATTTAGATATAATTAAATTAATTAAAAATATTTTATTGTCTCTTTGTCATCATATTATCTATATCCAATTATATTATTATAAACATTAATATACAAAAGCATTCTCAATTTCAATAATAAAATATAAAATAATACACGTATATGACCAAATATGATGTGGAACAAATACACAGTTATTGCAATTTAAAATTACATTTTGTATTAGAAATCAAAATTAATTAATTAAAATTAGTTTAATTTAAAATAAAATTTTATTTATCAATTCAATTCTATAAAATTTTCATATAATAACGTGTGTTAATAAAAAAATTCTATCTACACATAATTTTCACGGTGGAGCAGTTGATTACGCCAATGAATGTGACGTCACCATTGCCATAACAACTTGTAATAAACAATAAAACAGGATTCTAACCAAGTTTGAAGATGCACAGGATTTCGCGTGTGCTTTTATTACACCATCCCTTTATATTTTTATTATATATTTGTATAAATTATTAAGATAATATTTATATACATAATATTAAAAATAATTGTTGATAACATTAAACTAGGATAAATTTTAACTTTGAAAAATAATTTTGAATGAAAATCTATAATAAAAAAAATAAATAAGTTCTTATTAACAATATGTTTTATTTTGTACGTATACAATTCCTATCGCTTTATTATTTTTTTTCATATCGAATTAACAACAAAATTGAATTTAATGTTCTGATGCGAGAATGAAATATTATATAAAAGCATTTTTAATCGAATAAAAATAGAACATTATTTTATGACAATGTAAAGTACAGTAGAAAATTATGTATGTACAGACGGAACGAAGCAGTGGAAGTAAGATGGATTCTGCACGCAGCGGGGGTGCTATAGAAGAACAAAATAGTGATGAAGATCTGTCGCCAGACGCTTTAGTCAGACAAAATTATGAGCTCCGTCATCGTTTGGAAGAGGAGACCGCGAGTTACAAAAGACGTTTGGATACATATCGGCAGGCTCAGCAACATCAAGCAGCTCTCGTCTCACGGTTACAAGCTAAAGCAAGTATCGTTGATCTTCTTTTTTCATTAAACATAGATTCATTGGCGACAAGCAAGTAACAATTGAAGATCCTTTAGGTTCTGCAGTATAAACAGAGGTGTTCGGAACTCGAGAATCAAATGGCAGAAACAATTCCGTGCGACACTAGTAAACCATCGACAGCCACAGTATCGTCCACTACTGTGCTTGAAGCTGCCCATCAGACTCTACGGGATATACGCGAGGAGCAAATTCATGACTTGGATACTGCTTTGAAAAAACTCGGAGATGAACGACGAAAGTATGTAGAAATATCATAAATTGGGGGTGAACAAACTTTTTTTTTGTAAAGATTCATAGAAAATATTTTAGAATTTGCAGGATATTATTATGGAGGAATTTATATAAGAAATTTCTACAAATTCCAAATATAATAATTTTGAAGATCATTTACCGACTTTCTGATATAAATTAATTTTAAGCATCCCTAAATAAAATAGGTATATAGAATCGTGCTACATTTTGCAGACATCTTTTATTCTGCTGCAGATGCGAAGAACTTTTGCAACTAAACACGTCTCTGAAGGATCAACTTGAAGAATCTCATCAAACAAACGAGGCGTTAACCAATGATTTGCAAAAGCTAAGCAATGACTGGGATATATTGAGAGACGAGTTGGCTATTAAGGAAGAGGAATGGAAGGAAGAAGAACAAGCATTCAATGAATATTACATCTCTGAGCATAATCGATTACTCAACTTATGGCGTGATGTTGTTTCTGTTAAAAGATTGTTCGCAGAAATGAAATCTACTACGGAAAGGGATTTGGCCAAAATACGGAATGAAATTATTGCATCGTCTAATGAAATGACATCGGCGTGCAATAGTACGAATTTTACTATGAAGCTTCAAGCAAGTGCGGCGCAATCCACAGTAAGACTATTCTACAATTATGTTGATAATTGTATATAATTTATTTGTTGTGGAAATTTTACGTTGTTCCTATATGTCTTATTTTAGCCGTCCCAAAGAATACAACAGGAAGAGGAACAAGCTGTGACAATTTTAAAAACAGAGATTGCAGCACTCAAGCAACAACACGCTGCCTATCAACATGAAATTCGTACTAAAGATGATCGAATAGATCAGTTTATTCGAGAAATTCGCAATTTAGTGAGCATCGATTTTACTTCAAATTTAACCTTTCGGTGCCATTCCTGGTGTGACATACCGAGCAATTTTTACTTTGTTATGCTATAACTTTTATTAAAGATACGTACAGTTGTTTGTTATCATTATATTCCTCGATGACTGGCATTAAAAAAAAATTTGTTAATAATATATCAATTTTTCAAAAAACGATGTTTTTTATAATATCTAGGTAAATACATGACAAAACATATAAAGTGGCACCTAAGAATTAATTGGTAATAAGATTTTGACAACGTGTTTTTCGATATGTAGGAGGAAAGATGTAGCGTTTCTGAGGCGGCAGTAACTCAAACTGGGCGCATGCAGGAAGATATTGAGGTGCTGGAATCTGCATTACGAGACATTGCACATGCCGTGATTCAGGATGCTGAAAGCCGAGACGCCGATGCTAAGCAGGCATCCCCGCATATCCATTTGTCGCCCAGTGCACTGATGCAGCAGAGATCGCCGAAGAGAAGCACGCGAAGTAACACTATACCAGCATTGGCTGAAAGTACATTAAGCGCGGTACGAGCAGCTCTGCAGAAGTATCAATTAACGATACGCGAGTTACAGGTATATACATTGTCTTATAAAAAAAAATAATGAAGTTTTACGTTACTCGTTGTATGATTAGATTTATGCTCTATTCACGAATTTTGTGTATTAGATAAAATCACAAACGAACAAGGAACAGATCTTAGCAATGCGCAAACAGTGCGATGCCGCAGAGGAAAATGCTCAAACGTTAAATACCAAAGTTGCGGAATTGATTTCTCAGTTGGATATATGCCGTTCGCAATGCACACAGCTGGATCAAGAGAAGGACATGCTGCAGAAAAGTCTCGATATTGTGAAATTGGAGAAAAATGCATTGGATAAGAATAAAGTGGAACTTAATAGCACGGTAGGATTTAAATTATTCATTAATTTTGTTTGCATAATTGTTGATATTTCACTAAAATTTTTGTTACAGTTGGAGGCCCTTAGAAACAATTACGAAAAACTTCAGAAGACCCATAATAAATTACAAAAATTGTGTGATAACTTGGAAGATGAAAAGTTATATTTACAAACTGAGCTTGGTAGAATATCAGAAGATGCTGACTTAAAGTAAATAAATTGATTTTAATAAGCATTTTATGTACGTCATTTGTTTCAATTCTATCACAAAGTATTACATTTTTTATAAAATTATTTCCAGAGAATTAAGTTTACGTTCGGAAGAGGATAGATGCAGTAAAATGAGAGAAGAGCTTTTGACACTGCGAGAAGATTTGAATAAAGCTCATCTTGCCAAGGACATGTTGGAACAGCAGAAATTAGAAACTGATGGATTAATCTCTCAAATCGAAAAAAGCAAAGGTATTCGATGTTCCCATTTATAAATTATAATCTTCAAATAAATTATAAACGTCTCACGTAAATAATTTAATTAGGCGATCTTGAGTTGGAATTGGAACGTATACTGTTGGAAAAATCAGATGTACAGGAAATTTTGATAAAAATGGAAGCGATGTGCTCTAATCATGAGCAGGATAAGCAAAGATTGCAAGAAGAATTGAAAAAGGTAACATTATCATCAAGTCTAACATTATTAGTAATCTATGTTTGGTGTTAATTATAGATTTATTGTAGATAACAGACGAAAAAAATAAACTTGCAAGTCAGTGTATCGATCAACAAGGTGATCTCAATTCATTGAGAAAAGAATTGCTGCAAGCTGAACAAACTCGACTTGACATAGAATCTGAAAAGATTACATTGAATGAAAAGATTAAATTTCTGGAGATAGAAAAGGAGAAAGTAGAGATGGAATTAGGTCAAGTGACTCGTGAACGCAGCGATTTAAGTAATCAATTGTCGGTCTTGGCGCGAAAGAAAGAGACATTAAATGAGGAGCTCATGAGACTTAGACAAAGATTAGAACAATCCAATGAAATGAATGCACGAATAAACAGAAACTTGAAAGATCTTGTGAAAGATAACGAAGAAAAACAGGTAAGAATGATTACTTAATACACGAGCTATTAATATTAATTAATAACTAATTAATTAATTAACTAATATTATTGTTACATCTCTTCCTTATATGCCAAAAGTGATACAATTAAAAAAATATGTCAATATTTTTTTATTAGACAATAATTTTCTATCAAATGATTTTTTTCCTTTTTTGAAAAACTTATTCTTTTTTAGTTGTTGTTTTTGAAACAAAACAGCGATATGTCAAAACAATAAGGTAGATTTTTTTTTATACAGGTACTCTTGGAAACAAATGAAAAGGAATTCCAAAGATTGCAAGAGCAGCTTGCGTCAATGCGCACTGAGAAGGAAATATTAGAAGGAGTATTGTTTGATACACAAACCAATTTGGAAGCTACGCATGTTAAGAAAACACAGTTAGAGAAGGAGCAAAAAGAGTTATTAATAAAACAAGAAAGTTTTAAAGGACAGGTAACGCGACTAACGAAAGAATTGGATAATAGTGAAAAACGTGCGCAAGACATCAAACAATCACTTACGCAACAGAGTGGTGATCAGATCGCAGAATTTCAACAAATTATATCTAATATGAAGAGACAATCGGAAGATAGCATAAAGAAGATAAACGATGAAAAAGTATTTAATTAACTATTTATGGAATTTTAAGATTTTCTATCATGTTACTTCTAATACGTTCATTCGTTGTTTATTATCTTTAGGAGCAAATAAAAATAAGTTTAGAGAAACGGTTGCAACAATCTTTATCACAAGTGGAGGGAGAGAAAAATGAAGAAATCAATCAACTGCAACAACGAATAGAAGAATTGCAGCAACACATAGAGAATTTGTGTAAGCAGCATGAGGAAGCACTTCTTAGAGCCGAAAATGATAAACAACAGGCACTTTTAATAGGTGTGTACTTTTTTTTTAATACTCTAAATCAAGCCTTAATTATCTTTATAAAATATTTTTAGTATACAACAATATTATAAATCAATATAATTTAAATATATTTAAATTTGTTATAGCTCATCACGACCAACAGGCCTTAATCGAAAAGATTGATACTATTATGCGTGAATTAGAAGAAGAAAAAAGCACCTTAGAACGTGTTAAGAGGGAGGCCGCAGCACGTGCCGAGCAAGAACGAAATAATACAAATCAACTCCGCGATGAATTAAATCGTCTCAAAACAAAATTAGACGAGACAAAGTTAAAGGCTAACGAAGAAAAAATGAAGCTTGACTTAAAAATAGAAGAGCTCTGGAAAGAACGGGAATCCACACAGCGAGAGGTCGAAGAATTACAAGTTCAATTACACATGACGGAGGATAAAGTTGATGGATTGCAAAATCAGCTACACGATACTATTAGAAAACTCAAAGATGGTAATACACTTTCTTCTTCAAAGTTCTATTTCTCGATTTGTAGTTGTCTTATGTTCAATTCTATCAATATATATTAACCTTAATCTCGATTTATTTTAGTCTTTATGTTTTTCTAATTCTTAGAAAAGAATCATAAAGAGAAAGAGAAAAAGAGAGATAAAATTCAGATTAAAGTTTATCTACATTGGTAGAAATAGACATTAACCTTTAACCGCTATACTAGGGGAACAACACACTTGGGTATACCCAATCCAATTCGATTGTTTATGATTTTCATAAAAATGGACGTATTGTAAAAATGTTTCTCAATCAAAACAATGAAAGAAACATAATGGTACCAAGCTAAATAAATGTACTTTTATTAATAAAAAAAAATTATAAGCAATGAAAAAAGCATTGAAAAAGCATTGGAAAAAAATCCAAGTTTTCAAATTAAAAAAACATTTAAGAGTTAATCAACTTATTATTTTATTGCAGCTGACAACGTTAATGAGACAATGCGCAAAGACTTAGTTGATGTACGAAGACAATTAGCGGATACCACGTATGAGAAAGAAAAATACAACAACAGTAACAAAGAATTGCGAGAACACGTTAAGCAAATTGAGAGCGAAAGAAGGGAACAGGGAAGAACATTGGAAGAGTCATATCAGAAAATAGCAAGTCGGTATTATTTTTTTTCGTAGATATATAAACATATTTGGTAATTCAGAGTAGTTGTTAAAATATGCGTGTTTAGCATTGGAAGACGCGAAAGCGACCATGGATGTCGAGAGGACACGTCTGCAAGCACAAGTACGCGACATGGAACGAGAAGCATTACAAATGCAGCAGCAACTTCGCTTCACGCAAGATGAGCTGCAGAAATGCCATGAGAACAATGCTCAAGCTCAAAATGAAGAGAAGGAACTGCAGGCCAGATTAGCTAACGAGATTGAGGAAAGAGAACGAATACAATTGCAATTGCATCAAGTTAGGAAACAGGTGAAGAAATGCGCATCTTCTTCATTCTTCCTTCACTTCTTCAGTTAATAGGTGAATTTCATTGTCGCAGGTAGTCGACTTGGATAACAGTTTGGAGGTTACGCGACAAGAACTTGGAAAATTACGCGGGCGAGCAGATGAAGAGGATGAAAGATGGCGTGCACGAGAACAAGAATTGCTAGTGCGGCTCGAGGATAGCCGCTGTCGCGAAAGAAAATTGGAAGATCAGAAACATAATCTAGAGGTTTGCTTGGCCGATGCCACGCAGCAACTTCAAGAGCTGAAGGTATTTTCGAGAAAGATGGAGATGTTTTTTCGCTCTGAAACCTTAACTGATATTCGCGAGTTCAGTGTACTTAACATTAATGTATCTTTGCTTAAATTAACATAATTGAAAAACATGATTTTTTTTTTATTTTAAAGATTAGAATCCAAGGAATAAGATTATGTAACTTAAAAATTATTTAAAATTTCGAAAAGCATTTATAAATAATTTTTCACAACGTAATTGAAAAAAATGTTCAGATTCATTGAAATATTGATTAGGATAAAAAATGCATTTCTAATCTCAGGCGCGCCTTGGAGGATCCGAAGGCAGGGTAAGAGCTCTCGACGCGCAACTATCGCAATTGGAGACTGCTAAAAAGGAAGTAGAACAGAAATTGAGCAGTGTAGGTTCCACGCTCCGCCGTATCGCCGGTATACAAATGGACGGAAGCGTAAACATGCCATTTAAATTGATGAGCCCTTCGAGAAGATGGAGCCCAGCGCGTGGTAAAAAAAAAATTTTATTTTGATATAATATATTATCATTCCTACATAATATTCAATTAATATATAACATAATTTGATCAAGCACAAGATCATGGTGACACTAGCAGAGATGTTATACTGGATGTTGATCCCGAAGTCGTTAGAAAAGGAATACGATCACTTATGCAACAAGTTGCCCAAATTGAACGCGAGAGGGTACGTTTAGCTTTGACAATTACACCGAAACAACAATTTTGCCGAAGTATCTAAAGATACAGATTTGAAAATAATTTTATTGGACCATTAAAACATTTAGGAATATTGCAAAAAGTTTTGATATTCTAGCGATCAGTTTGAGAGAATATCCAACATAATTATTTTGATAATTCAAAAATTATTTTTAAATCTGTAGCTAGCTAAAATTTTAGAAATATCTCAACAATATTGTTCTTTCCGTGATGAATAAGTGAATATATTACATTGATTTATTATAATAAAATCTATAATATTATAGGACGATTACAAAACAGAATTGTGTAGTTTAAAGAAACAACTGAAAGAGTCTCAAGAAAATCAAAGCAGCGCAGATGTAAAAGTCAACAACCTTCTGACTAACATTCGCACGCTTCAAGAAGAGAAAAAATCTGTGGAAGCAAAACTAACTCAAACACAAACTGGCTATCAAGCACAGGTATCTTTTACTTAGTAAAATATAGACATGTGTTTTGTATGTGTCTTCTACTAAAGAAAAAAGAATAAATATTTTCATTTATTTTTTAGCTGGCTGCATTTCAACAAAAGACGGAAGAGTGCGAAAAATTATGCGAAAAGCTTACAACCTTAGAAATAAA
>Ga0157364_1007639_pt1 | contig 11194 bp, 8 predicted proteins | sample AttsexASBM2_FD_111476 | JGI IMG/M metagenome (GOLD analysis project Ga0157364, IMG submission 111476) | Fungus gardens microbial communities from leaf cutter ant in Ribeirão Preto, State of São Paulo, Brazil - Atta sexdens ASBM2 | ecosystem: Host-associated > Fungi > Mycelium > Unclassified ...
CACACACACACACTCCCACACACACACACACACACACACACACACACACACACACACACACACACACACACACACACACACACACACACACACAGTAAATGAAAATTCCTCGTTTTTTCCGTTTATTTAAATCACTCGCATTCTTTTCCCTCTAAATACCTGAAAGGTCCAATTCCGGGTCAAAAGGACTGGAGTCTTAAGTTCCTTGACTCAAAAAATAGGACGTTCGCATTGTCCATCGGAAGTGTCATAACATTTCTTCGGGACCTATATTCCAGGACCGAAAAGGTGCATATGACTCACAGGTGTTCGCCTCCGCGCGTATACCTGTGAGATTGAATCCAGCCGTCCTTCCATACTTTCTCCATTTTCCCTTATTGTCTCCTCGACTAATTTCCAAAGTTTGAATGTAACACTATAAGTAGAGACGATTATGCCAACGGCTACACTCTTTTCGCTTTCGATCTTACTCCAGATCTATCAGCTAATTGCGCAGGGCATTGGAATCTCGTGAAATACGGAAGCTTACGATTAGAAGTGAGATTCGAAAAAGCTCTTTGACTATTAATTGCATCGTCTATGCTGAGTTTATATTCTCCGATAACGAGAAATGAATTCAATGAAAGTTTTAACTACTAACTAACTTAACTCAACTAAATACAATCAACTCAATGTCCGACATGCATGGGTTTATCCTGCCGATTGCCGAGGGTATGGATGAGGTCGAATGCTATTGTCACTAACATAGACGATCATGATCGACCTGGCCAGCATTGGATCGCCTTCTATATCGATGAACACGGTACAGGAACATATTTCGATAGCTACGGCTTGTCACCCTTGGACTCAAGATTTCTCTCATCGAAACTCCACCATATATCGCTGGAATACAACGACGCTGCAAGGAATACTTTCTCACTTGCGGACAATATTGCTATGTATTTCTATATTTTATGTGTAATGGTTATAATCTTAGATAATTTCTTAGTCTGTTTATTTCTGATTGTAAACGCAATGATCGATTGATCGTACAGTTATTTCATAAATTTTTTCTTCGTTGTAAACATAAAAAAATAAATTCTCATGCTATATGCCGTCATGTTCAATCGTCTACTCTTTTAAAAAGTAAAATATAAAATAAATATTTTATGTAATATCACTTTTTTTCTTTTTTAAAATAAACATTTTTGATCATGTAAAAATGTAAATTGATTATAATTTCGTTTGTTTCTTACTCCTAACCTCGTCCTCTTTTACATTAGTCACTCTTTCTCACGTATTCCAGATTTAAATAATGTTCATTAAAAACAAAACATAGAAAAAAGTTTTTTTTAAAATAATTCGTATCAACGCAACCGATTACGATATTGCGTGCCGGCGTGAACTTGTTCATTCCTGTTTTACCTTTCTTTTCTCCCTAGTGAAAGCAAGAGTCTCCCGAAAATACTCGTAAAAGTCTTTGTCATAAATAATAAGAAAAAATCCTTTCATTAAAACGTCAGTACGTCAGTGACATTGAGCTGCTGCAGCAAAAAATGACCTGCAGAATAAAAAATTATGCATTATTCGTATCCGCTGCCCGCACTCCCCCCCTCTCCTTAACGAAAAAATGTTTCGGCCCCCGATTTTCCTTGGTATTACGGTATTCATTCCTGCCGTCATCTCCTCTCTTCTCCACCGCGTGGACGATTATGGACAGAGCCAATCAGCGCGTGGGCAATCATGAACCGAACCAATTAAAATGCATCATTTAATTACCTCATTACTCACACTCTCGCGTCACCGACCAATCAGAGCGCGCCATCCTAGACAAGCCCCAGCGCCGGAGGTGGAGTGGTGTGGGTTTATTTTGACGGCCCATGGCTGCCCATATACTATTCTCAGTATTTAAAATTACAGTTAAATTATATTTTAAATAAAACGTTGAAAGTAACAACTAATAATTACTAAAACATTATTATACAAAATATGAAAAATATTAAAATTATGTTTCTTACATTCTAGATAACAATTTTCTCGTACAATGATCGCATGGTGCGCACATGCATGCGGATTATTCGATGACGATGTTATTGGATTCGACAGATGCGTCCTCAATTGAGGGCGATATCCCTCGCACGCGTGAGCTCGTACATATGAATGTGTGCGAGTGATATGAGCCTCAATTGAGGTATAAATCTTAGAGTGCGATTACATGAAGCGCGATACAGTAATTAATATATAATAACTAACTAGGTACCACGCGTACCACGTATCGCCTATTTTTTTCGTTGATATTATGGAGCGCGGTTTGCAGCACATGACAATTTTACATTAGTATGAATTTTTTTAAATATATTAACTTATTTTTTATATATACTTTATCAATACTCTTATTTTTTAAACAGATTTACTTAATAATTGCGTTTAAATCAATTAATTTCATTAAAAAGTGCATAGCAGTGTATAGTAATGTGAGTGTTTGTTACTAGTCCGAGCCGCGTACAAACCGCGCTGGAGCGGTATTACATGGATGTAATACCACGAAAGAAATAGGCGGTACGTGGTACATAGTTTCCTAGTTGTCTAGTTAAGTTATTGTTAGTTACTGTACTGCGCTTCATGTAATCGCACCCTCAAAGTCAACAATAATCATATCTAGCGCTCTCGTATCTAGCCAATAAATAAATTGGACAATCTCAATCACAGTTTCTTTTAATATTCGGAACCGCAAATTTACCTTACCCATAGCCTCAGGCGTCGACGAGGTATTATTAAAGACTCTTGATGTTTATGGAAATTCGCGTGTCTATTAAAATTTAAATGATTAAGAATAATAAATTAGTAATATGATATTAATTTCATAATTTATTAGTTTTGTAGACATGTATATATGTTTAAAATTTAATAATATTCAATTTTTATTTAAAACTGATTTAATAACATCCGAATTTGATTATCAATAGAGATGATAACTGCAGAGAAAAAAATTGTAATTTTTCGGCAATATATAAGATATTATATCATTAAAAGTATGCATACTTATTTATACAGCATTTATATAATAAAAATCATGAATTTAATAATGTATCATCGAAATATTTATGTTAATAATCATAAATTTTTATTAATTATCGATAACATCATCGTTCTTCAATTATCCTCGGGCCTCGCGAGGTCTTATCACAAAAATTTGTCCAAGGCCGGAGGGTCTTTAATAATATTTCGTCGGTGTCTCAAGGTTAGTTCGAAACCGGGGATCGGTCAAAAATCTTGCGCATTCGTGTGTTTCGCCTCGCTTCAGATGTTGCATCACCTCAATTATATTTTTTGAAAAGCGTGGCTTGCTTCGACTGGGCATTGCATTACATCATCGATAGTCCCTTTATTCGTTTGGATGCGCGTCCGTGCGGCGCGGAAATATCATAGTTGTAGACGTCCTAATGTCTAGAAGGGCGTCTTCCTTTTTCGCTTTGATTATATTATCCCCTTTTTGTTATTTCTGCTGATTTGAGGCGCCCGATGCATTATATTCTGATTTTCGAATTTGTTTTTATTATATCTCGATATAAGATATATAAGATTGGCCACGTTAATCCGGCTATACCGGGCTATTCAAATATAGAAGAAGAAGAAGAAGAAGAAGAAGAAGAAGAAGAAGGGGATCGGTCGAATCTCCCTGAGATATAACAAAAGAAGCAAACGAAAGACTTCGATTGGTACATTTTCTTATGCATTATGTATTATGCATCACCGATGAGATACTATTAAAAACTGACATCCTTACAGAAATTCGTATCCTTGTAAATATTAAAATAATTAAGAGTTAAAAACTGATAATATTGAATTAATTTTATGATATATTTATTATAGTTTTTTAGATTATATTTATTATAGTTTAGTAGACGTATTTATGCATTTAAAATTCAATGATATTCGATTTCTTTTTAAGATTGATTGTGATTTCAGTGTTATCGTCATTTGATTATCAACAGAGATAATAACTGCAGACAAAAAATTATAATTTTTCTACAATATATAAGATATTATAGCTTTACAAGTATTTATTTATGGAACATTTATGTAATAAAAAATAATGTATTTAATAATGTATGCCAAATATTTATATTAGCAAATTTATATCAATTGTTGATAATTGTCAGCGTTTTTCAATTACTTCTAGACTCTTGAGACCCTTTTTATATCACCTAAAATTTGTTCAGAGTTGATCTTTAAGTTGATCTTTAACAATATCTCGTCAGTGTATGCGTTATGCAAGAGTTGTGTTCCCCGCTTTATTTATACGAATAATGCATAAGGGAATCAACCAATCGAAATTTTATAAATTCTTCTTTTCTATAGAAAGAAAAGGAAAGAGAAAGAAAGAAAAGGAGAGAAAAGGAAAAATTCTGATTAGTTGATTCGCTTGTGCCTTATGCGTTATGCAAAAGTCTGTACTGCGGTTTTTAGAATGTAAGATTACTATTCTAGGCCATTAGGTTCGAATCCCGCGCGTTTTCAGAATATGTACATGCATATAAATGTTCGGCGTATTTCAAACATGATAAATGAGGAAATAAGTATTTGATTTTTTATTTCTTATATTTACATATTTGCATTTTGGTATCTATAGGTATAATAGATGTTAATCGGAGTGGAATTTCTATTTTTTTGGAAACTATTGGTAATACATTACTTCACATAGAACCATTAGGGGTGTGGATTTACCGATTCAAAACGCTCATTCATTAAAAACAATAGAACTTTCTTTGTAGTAAATCTTAAGGATCTAGACAGCACACAATGTCCATTGAACATACAAATATGATTATTATTTAGTCCGAACGTTCATGGATTTAAGTTTGACAATTTTTACTGGCTTCGCAGTCAACCGTTGCCGTTGGCTTCTACTGCTCGCCGTGCGCTAGGAGAACGGGTCAGGAATTGATACGAAGAAGAAAGAAATGAGAGCTATTTGATATGTATATTTGATAGATGTATTTACAGATATGTACAGTGCCTTGACAAAAGCGGTGTGATATATATATATATATGTGTGTGTGTGGTTCTGAAAAGAGTCGTTTGGTTTGCGTCAACGACAGTGACGTGTTCGCGGTAACTAAGGAAGGTGTGCTATGTATTCACGCGGCGGCGGCACTATGGTTGTTGTTCTCGTCCACCAGTAGTCGAATTAGAGGGATGCGTTTTCGCAGCGCCGGCGGTGTTCCTGGTGGCATGTGCGGAGACTGTTCTTGTGGGTCTACCAGCGGCGACGTCCTCCAGGTTTGTGTCTCAGCTATCGCCTTGTGGCGTTATCGGTAGGCGAGCTGTAGATCACTGTTGGTCCTTCCTCTGCTCGTCTTGCTGGTGGGCACCTAGCCTGGTCAGCCGGAGCTTGGCGTGGTTAAAGCTCATGTAGATATCCTCTCGGATTGTGAGCCATGCGGTCGCTTCTCGGTTCCGTGGGCCTTATTTGATCCACCTGGTTTTTTTTGCGTACGGGTCCGCGTTTGTCGCGTCAGTCTTCTGGGGGCTGTGTAGGGGCGTCTCGCGAGCGCTTGCAAGAAAGTTCCTCATGCTTGCGCGCTCGTTGTGTGTATGCCAATTAGGTGTTGTATTGCTTGTAGCCGCTATAGGATAATGAAGAGACCTGCTTGATAGTGGAATTTTTGTTGAGGTGGTCTGTAAATTAATCGCACCGGTCTTTCGCTTCTAGTCGTGGCCGGAACCGTTGGGGTCTTCCCGTCTCCGACTGTGGTGTCCTCCAGCGTGTATGATGATTTGAAGCGATTTATTGAGACGCGGACTGGTTTCCCTCTGATTTTTAGCTTGTATGTTTTCTTGTCTCTCTGGAGGATCTCGTACAGCTCATTATACGGTGCCTGCAGCTTTTGGCGCATTGTGTCTTAGGAACACTTTGGAAGTGTTCTCCTTAAAGAATGTCGGCTTTTATCCGTGTCTCCGGATCCTCAGGCGTAGTTGTTCCATAGCCTTTCTTAACATTTCCAGGTATTCGTGTCCCTCTTGTTTCTTGGTTGGTATGTCTATCAGGAACTGCCCTGATAGTCTTATTGGCTTTCCTAGGACTAGTTCTACCGATGTTACCTGTAAGTCGTTACGGCTTTCTCGTTACGGCTCGGATCCCCATTAATATTACTGGGAGGATCTCTGTCCACCTCTCTCAGTTTGGTGGCTTATGGCGTCTTATGGCGTCTTTCAGTTGTCAGTGAAAGCGTTCTACCATTCCGTTTGTCTGAGGATGATATGCTGTCGTTTTCCAGTGGATCTGGTTAGCTGCGTCAGCTATTTGAAGAGGTCTGCCTCGAATTGTTGGCCTGTAGTTATCCTTTGGTCTGTAGTTATCCTTTGCGGAACTCTGAATTTTGTTACCCAGTCTCGGAAAAAGTGTTTTGCTATTGTCTCCGCCGTTATATCTGATACTGGTGTTGCTTCTGGCCAGCGTGTGAAGCGGTCGATTATTGTTAATATCGAAAGTTTTTAGCGCTTGGTCGTGGTCCGATGAGGTCTACATGTATGTGCTCGAACTGTTTTGTTGGTCCTATTATGTTTAATGGCGTATTGTATCTTGTTATCTTTGCCTTTTGGCATTGTATACATGCCCATGTCCATTGTCTGCAGTTCTTATTTATTTCGGCCAGACAAATCTGCTTACCTAGCTTTGCTTTGACCCCCGGATGAACTAGACCGTGTAGTGATTGATGTGCTTGCTATCGGAATGCTCGCGTGAGATAAGGTCTTGCTATTGGTGTGCTGTCACAGTATATGGCTTCTAAGTTTGGGATGGGTACTTTTTCCAACTGAAATCCTTGTGTGTCTTCTAGTATGGTTTTTAATTCAGCGTCCTCTTTTTGTGCTTGCGCCAGCTCCTCGAAGTTTATTCCTTTTTGAATACCTTTGATTCGGGAGAAGGCGTTTGCAACGATGTTGTCGCTGCCTGCTATGTACCGTATGTCAGTTGTTGTAATTGGTTGATAAATTCCAGATGGTCTGCTTGTCGCGGTGAGCTGCGCAGTGGATCTTGGTTAAATGCAGTGGTTTGTAATCTGTCATGATGCTGAATTGGTACCCTCCCAGCATGTGTCGAAAGTATCTCATTGCTACGTATATCGCCAGGAATTCTCTGTCGTATGGGCTGTATTTTGTCTGCGCGCCGCTTAATTTTTTGTTCAGGAATGCTAGTGGTTGCCAGTCTTGTTTGGTTGTTGTAGTACTGCTCCAATGGCCATATTTGACGTATGTAATTAGTCGCAATTCTGCCATTGCGTCCGGGTGTGTCAGTAACGTGGCTTGGGCTAGACTCTCCTTAACTTTGACGTTCTCACGCTCGGGCTCCATTCGACTGGAATTTTCCCTTTTTTCTTCTCGCCTTTGAGTGCGTCATTTAGGGTAACCTTGGGTTTGCGTTGTTCCTGGTATGAACCTTCTATAATCATTCCCAAGAATTGCCATAGTTATTTGATTGTGATTGGCTTTTGAAAGTTTTTTATCGCTTCTACTTTTTGTTGAGGTGGTCTTGTATTTTTGGCTGATACTACGTAAAACTTTAAAAACTTTATTTGTTCTTCCCCTAGGACACACTTGGCTGGGTTGATACATATTCCGTGTTTGTCCAGTCGCGCAAACACTTCGTGCAAGTGTCGCTTATGTTTTTCCAGCGTGTTTGACGCTATTAAGATGTCGTTTATATATGCATAACAGTAGTCCAGGTCTTGTAATATTCCGTTGATGATGATGAACGTTTGTGCAGCATTCCGAAGCCCGAACGGCATGTATTTGAACTCGAATATGCCAAATGGCGTCGTGATCGTTATTTTTGATATGTCCTGCAGATGTATCGGAATTTGATTGTACACTCGGATCTAGCGTGGAGAAGATCTTCTTTCCATGTAGCATTTGCGCAAAGTCTTCTAGATGCAAAATTGGATATCGATCCGGTATTGTCCTCACATTTAGTCTCCTATAGTCGCCGCATGGCCGCCATTCTTCATTTTTTTGGGTATCATGTGTAATGGTGATGACTATGGACTCTTTGATGCTTGGATGATTCCCTCCGTAACATTAGCTCGAACTCCGTTTTGCCCCCTTTTAGCTTGTCTGGTGCCAATCTCCGAGATTTGCATGCCTCCGGTAGACCTTGTCTTTATACAGTATATTATCTCGTGTTTAGCTTCATGTCTGATCCTCATTATTCCTGGATATCCTGCTAGAATGGCGTACTCTGGCAGAGTGGCTACTGTCTTTATTGATAGCGTCGTCATGATGCTTGCCGTTCATTTCGCCTTCATGTCTGTTTTGCCATCTATCAATCTTTTCCATATCGGGTAAGCGATTGTAGTGTGCTAGGAAATCTGCTCCTAGTATTGGTTGTGTAATATGGCTACTAATCTCCACGGGAATGCTCGTTGGAATTCGAGTTCCGATTGCAGTGTTATTGTCCCGTAGGTTGGTATCAGCGTACTGTTGGCGGCATATAGTTGGTAGGGAATTAGTCTCCTGTTGTTTCTCGCGCCCGATGCCGGCACTGATATGCTGACTCAGATCCTGTGTCTACCAGGAATCTCTGGACTGTTACTTTGTCTGTAACATGTAGGCGGCATAACCGTGGGCTATCGTCAATGTCAGTTGAGTGCTCTTGCTGCTTTCCGCTTTGTCCTCGCTTTTGGCTGCGACTTGCATGGTTGTTCGCATTTGTGGGCTTCCGAAGTAGCATATGGTATATTGCTTCCTGTTTCTGAATCTACTTCGGGATTTGCTTCTCGCTTTGTTTCTGTTCCAGCCTTTGGCCATCTTCTCTACTTGGGCTGTTAAAGCTGTTATTTGCCTTCGCAATTCTTCGACTGGATCCTCCTCCTTCTTCTTGCCGGTGGTCTTGTTGTAGCCAGTACTGTGGTCTTATTTCCGATCTCGTGGATTCTATCGGCCTGCTCTGCAACACTGTTGAGGTTGTCTTTGTTCCGGGTAATTAATATCACCTGTGTCTGGGCGGGTAGACGTCCTATAAGATGCATAATAGCTTCTCTGATACTGCCGTACCTGCTAAGGTTGCTAAGGTATCATAGAAACTGTGACGTTTTCTGTCTCCCATCTCTTCCGTCTCTAGAAGTTGACGTATTTTGTGTTTCTGCGAGTCTATCAATCGCTGTATAAATCGCGAGTCTATCAATCGCTGTATAAATCGCCTTCTTCAAGGCTTCATATTTCTTGTTAGGGGGATTGATAACGATATCCTTGACTTCTTGCGCTTGTCTCGATTCTACCTTCGAGAGAGTGTGGATGTATTTCTCATGGTCGCTCGCCATTTTGCATAACTCGAATTGGCCTTCTATCTGCGCAAACCGTAGTAGGTTTCTCTGGCCAGAACGATTCGTATTATGACTTTATTTGCTTGTGGGTTTTCCTCGATTATTACCGACACATCTCTTTCTCAGTCGTAGCCATATTATGTCGAGGTCATCAGTTTGGCGATTTTTACTGGCTTCGCAGTCGACTGTTGCTATCAGTTTCTATTGCTCGTCGTGCGCTAGGAGAATGGTTCAAGATACGAAGAAGAAAGAAATGATGCAGAGCTGTTTGATATGTACAAGGTGTATTTACAGATACAGTGCCTTGACAATAGCGGTGTGGTGTATATATGTGTGACTCTGAAAAGAGTCGTTTGGTTTGCGTCAACGAGTGTTTGATTTGCGTCAACGACGCGTTCGCAGTAGCTAACGTGTCCACTTCAGCGGTGGTACTATCTGATTGTTGTTCTCGTCCACCAGTGGCCGGATTAGAGAGATACGTTTTCGCAGTGGTGGTGTTCTTGATGGCATGTGCGAAGACTGTTCTCGTGGGCTCAGCGAGGGCGTCCTCCAGTCCGTCTCACAGGTTTGCGTCTGTCGCTTTCTGCGGCGTTGGCAGGCTGTAAGCCGCTGCTTGTTCCCTGCGACGCTTCCTCTGTTGCTGCTGCCCTTGGAGTCACCGTTGCTGAGTGGCTGCCACTGGACTGCCATTCTCCTTTCCGATGGCTGCTCCTTTGTTCGCCTGGTGAGCACCTTGGCTAGTCTGATCAGTTGCTGGAGCTTGATGGTTAAAGCTCATGTAGATATCCTCTCGGATGCACCGTGAATCATGCGATCGCTCTTCGATTCCGCGGACCTTATATAGTCCGCCAGGTTTTTCTAGTGTAGAGGTCCGCGTTTGTCACACCAGCCTTCTGAGAGCTGTGTTGCGATACTTGCGAGCGCTTGCGAGAAAATTCTTCGTGGTCTACTCGTGCGCCCGTTGTGTGTACGCCGGATTAGGCGTTGTGTTAGCGCTTGTAGTCGCCACAGACTTACGAATTTTAAAAACGTACATTATTCAACGTACAAAGTATGTTCATATTTGGATATTTTAAAAATGTTCTCATGTAAAAAGTTTTCTAAATCTGTTCGCGACGTGTTGCTTTCGCTAATTTGACAAGTGAAAATTTTTTTAAGATCGCACGAGTTTCACTTTTGTTAATATGTACGTCTTTTGAACGTCCCTAGGACATCTGTGCTGTATTGAAAATTTTCAAAAATGTACCCAGATGACCAGAAGATGACCAGAAGATGACCAGAAGAGTGCGATATACCACGATACTCGCACAAAATACCGCTACCATACTGTTACTGTTTAGCAAATGAGAATGGATTAAAATTTTTTTAATGCATACTTTGATCCTAAAAATAGATTGAAATGGATTGGATCCGAGCTGACATTAGTTTGATATTCGAAAAAAAAAACATTTAAGAGTTACAAATTTTATTCCTAAGATATTTATACCTGAAATTAATTACTTCAAATTGGTATTAAAAAATGCACAGTGTAGTGCGTTTAGATTCGAACTTGGGATATCTGAATTATGAATCTTCTACGTTACTCGCTATATCACTTCTTCATAGTAAATGTGTTATTCATTCTCTACTTCAATTATAACCAGTTAAATTAGTAACGAAATTATATAGATATAATAAAAATATCATCATTTAACAGATATAATAAAGTATAAACAATTTACTTATCATTACTAAAAGGTCTTTCAATAAGGACGCTCGATTTTTAAATGTAAATAAAACAAGTTGTGTGTGAGATATCCACTCAATTTTTTTTTATTTGAAAGAATATTTTATGGCATTAAGTATGGAATATAACGTCGCTCAAATGTCCGCCGTGGCTTCGCTTGGTGACA
>Ga0157364_1007641_pt1 | contig 11193 bp, 9 predicted proteins | sample AttsexASBM2_FD_111476 | JGI IMG/M metagenome (GOLD analysis project Ga0157364, IMG submission 111476) | Fungus gardens microbial communities from leaf cutter ant in Ribeirão Preto, State of São Paulo, Brazil - Atta sexdens ASBM2 | ecosystem: Host-associated > Fungi > Mycelium > Unclassified ...
CATGGTCATTTAGGGTAGGGTGCACAGTAGTTAGCACGGACCATGGGGATTAGTATATAAGGTAGACTACTCTGTACTTGGAACTCTATCGAGTTCTCTTGTGTCTCTCTAATACAAGAGTTGTTCTTATTTCCAACCCTAAGGAATAAGTTCATAACATCAGGGTCAAAGACAGTGGACTCTATTTATTTTCATTTTCATTTCTCTTTTTATTTTTATTTTTATTTTTTGGATTTAGAGTTAAGTATTAGTATAATATTACAAACCATTACACAATATAATATGGTGTTACACATTTTTGTTACATGACACATAACACTATCACAAGTCATAGTCACATGATCATATGTTATATAAAATATTAAAAAAGAATCTAAAACAATAATATTATACTATATGTTAACAACATATAATACATATGCTTTTTAGAGTAGGCTAAGTTAGCATAGCATGGACCATGAGCCCAGTGTATATAATATAGACAAATTATACTTAGGAACTCAATGTAGTTCTCTTGTATAAACTCTGTTACAAACTTCATTCAGCTTGTATCTCTACAACTAGTGGACCAATTTTTACAAACTAAGTTGTACTGGAAAGCCCTAAATAAGGGCTATTTGCATATATGCAGAATGTACAAAAGAAACAACAAACAACTGAGATATCAGGCCATCAGTAAATACAAGGGCTTTATTAGCTAATATCTCATAAATAGCTAGACAGATTCACACAATTAAACTTGCATTAGAAAGCACTCATCAAATTGTTTCTAATGATATATTATATCATATATGTCACATCCCAAACTCCAAAACATATCTAAAACATGTTTGACTTCAATATAATATCAAATTCCTGTAGTTATTTGGCCTTATTTGTGTCCAAAACTCCATTGGTACTTTATAATAGACTTAATTTTATCAAAAGTCTGCAGTTGTTTCACTTTATTTGAGTCAAAATCTGCAGTCATATTCATCTATGTCCATTGTCTAATTATCTTCTTTAAACTTTACAAATTTACTTAGACTTTACATGGACTTTTCCCCTCTCCAAATCTGAACTCCTATATAGTGTTTTATTAATGGAACACTTGCTTAGAGATCTGTTTTAGTTACTCCTTTTGTTATTTTATGTATTTAAGACTAGTGATCACTTTGTAATAGCTAGCCTGATAATTGACTAAAGTTGATGCCAAATCTCCAGTGTTAATGGCATTATGCTTTACTCTTCTCCTTATAACTCCTTATAAGACCATTCTCTGAAATTGCAACTACATGGCTTGTAGAAGGCATAATATATAAGTTGAGGCTAAGGTTGTTCTGACAAGTCTACATTACCAAGCTCATTGCATAAAGTTTCTACACTCTGTGCATGTTTGAGTCAACTCTGTGGACTTTCACCTTCAAGTGTGAACTATGTCTAACAATATAAAGATCAGTATATTTATAGAAATATAAGTATATCAATATAGTAACATAATTAGTTATCTTTTAAAATTAGCCTAACATCTGCTATGATAGCTCTACCAGGTATGAGTTTTGATCATGTGATGGAAACAGCTTGCATATAGACCATTACTATTTTATATAAATACTTTTATATTTGAGGATTAGACTTCAGACTTAACAACATTAATCTTTATCTTTTTATCATTGACATTATTATTGAACTTCTGAATCACTCCTAAACCTCTGAGAGTACACCTAAGGTTCAGATATCACAAAAAAGTGAGTAGTTCATTTTGTAATAAAACCCTATATAAGATTCTTTTATTGACTTAATACTTTAAGTCTTTAACTGAAACATTGATGTTATCCTTATAGCTTCTTCTTCTAAGTTCTAGGCCTATGACATAATGTCATGTGACCATAGTCATGTATCTCTTCATTATCTAAGAAATCAAAGAAAAGTAAAATAAAATAAAATAAAAATAAAATCCAAGAATCTAAGTATATCATAACAATATCTCTATGTTGATTTCTGTAGACTTAATTATATTACTAAGATAGATATTCACTATATATATTATCTAGTCTATATATCTGAAGATAACAAATAGAAAACTACTTTTCAATAAATTTTTTGAATAGTTTATAATACTTTTTAGTTTTATTAATACTCTTACTATTTTCTAGTATTCTATAAATAATATATTATCTAATCTTCTAAATATGTTGTGACCTATCTTGATGATATATCTTATTTACTCTAATAACATGTTCATGTATTGTAAGTATATCAAAGAAGTTCTCAAATATCTTCATAAAACTAAACTTTATACCAAAGTAGAGAAGTATGAGTTCCATTCTAAGTTAGTAAAGTATCTGGGATACATTTTTTCTTCTAAACTTACTGTATCAGACAACAAAATTAAAACTATCTAGGATTAGCTAAAGTCCAAGAGAGTCAAGAATATTCAATCTTTATTAGGTTTTGCCAATTTTTACTACTGAGTTATTTTTTAATTAATTTTAATGTTGTCTGTTAAAGTAACTACATGTCAAGTCAATACTTCTTTTTCTCTTACCACCATCTTGTATAGTAGTGCCCAACAGAAAATTAGTAAATATAACACTTTTTTCTAACACCTACAACTCTTTCAACCCAATGGTTCATAATGATTCAAGCATGGACATAGACATAGACATATCTAGAGGCAGGTCTGCTTCTTTAAGTGCTAACAGTTCCAGAAAGTCACTGACTCATTCAAATTGTTCTTCTATCACCTACTACAAAAGGATGGAAGATATAAGTAATAAGCTATCTTGGGACAAACAAGTAAAACTGAACAAGAATTTCACCTTATCATATGCAACACCCAAGGTAGGGAAAAACAAAATGGCTAATGAGACTAAAGACTAATTCTCCAAGAATAGGAAGCAATGAACAATCAACAAGGCTATAGTTCTAAACAACATGCCTATTTTACAAGATAAAGACATAGACAATATTAATATTTTGAGATGGGAAAGTTCATTCTATTTCTATTTTTAGTACTAATGAATTTTTAGAAATTGACTCAAAAAATTTCTTAACCTTTCTATTGCAAATAGCTAACTATATTTATAATAGGAAATAAAAACAAGGTAAATAACATCACAGAACTTGAGGGTTTTGGCCAGATGGCCTAGTCATTCATTTTATCTATCTATGAATTAGAATGGAACTTGCTGAAAGCTAACAATAATAACAGAATATTTAGGCAAACTATCATATCTAAATTTACCCTAAAAACTACTAGCAACAAGCCTAACAAAAGAGGAGAATTAAACATCAAATACAAACAAGCAGAAGTCATAAAAATTCCTTCTCCCATACTACCCAGACCTTTCAAAGAAACTTTGGAAAAATCAAAAATTTTCCATAAGAAAGATATTAAACCAAATGGAAATGCTAACTTTAAGGAGAGAAAATTGTATGCTCAAACAACTTCTCCAAACATTAAGGAAATTCTGAAAATCAATGAAAATTTCCCCAACCTGTTGGCAAAGAAAATTGAAAACATTCACAATACCATCAACAATTTTGGAAAGGTAAAACCAAGAATCAATATGACTACTAAAGATTCTTCTAAGAGACAAATCATTGTTTCCATGAGTGATGATAATAAATTAAAATTCATGTTATTATCTAATTCACATATTGCTAACCTAAATAGAGTGCTTAAGAATATCAAATTGGATATCATAGCTAACTTTGTTAGATTGGATCAATATGGAATTATCATAACCATCAACAAAGTTGCATCAGTATCAGACTTATATACCATTGAAAATTACATTAAAAATACTGATAACATGAACTTGGATGATATTTTACCTCCTTAACTCCCTTAATCCAAATCTTATTTGAAAATAATAGGTAATCCAATAGAAAATACTAACATAATCAGCAACTCTAGTGTTATTGAAACCATCATAAAGAATTTACACATATTCAATAATATGTCTCTTGCTTCAAAACCTAGGGTTATCAAAGTATTGTCCAATTTAGACATGGCTATTATATGGATTGATATATAGGACATACAAAGTAGAAGTATAGCTAAACACTTAATCAACAGGTGCTTTAATATAGGAAGTTTTATTGCAATAGTACAAGGAGCAAATACGAACCCTAGTGTTCTCTGATGCAAAAACTGCTGAAAGTGAGAACATACCACTTTTGCTTGCTGAGCCTAGTGCTCTTAATGTGTCAAATGAAATAGTCCATATAAGACCAAACACCATTGCTACTTTGCTTAGTGTTGCAAAGTGAACTTCAAGATCAACCTCCTATATCTTGAAACCAAATAGAGCAAACTATGCTTTCACTCCTTCAAATGCCTGAATTGGATAGGCAATCACCAAGTCAACTCAAACCTATGCCCTTTCTGGAAACACTGATTCAACAAAGAATGGTATACTAAGAAATACAATAAACTCCAGAAAACTAGAAACAAGTCAATTTACTCAAACATAAGTAGAAAACAAGCATGATTTTAAGAAACATATGAATTTTTTTGCAGAATGTTTGAAAGAACAGGTTTCTGAGATCTTATAGAATATATTCTCAAAACTCACAAGGACTTTGACATTCTTTTTATTTAGAAACTCCCTTAGTCATTCATTTTTTCTACCCTAAGTTCCTCCAATGAAAATAGAAAAAGTGTTGCTGGTACTCTGAATCATCCTAATTGGATCACTTTCCTCAGGTCACCAAATTACAGTAACAATAATCTCCAGGTCATCTCATATATCAACATTAGGCTCTCTCACATGAGATTTTCTCTCAGAAAAGATAAAGATGTTTGTTATTTCTCCTTCTTCAATAACAGTTTTATCTTCTTCATGATTAATGTTTATTCTGATGATAATCATTTGGCTTTAAAGTATCTCAAGGATACTGAAGTGAACTTTCAAAATGTATTAATTATAGCTGGCAACTTTAATATTAGAGACAGTAATTGGAACCTATGTTATCCTTTTCATTTGATCTATAGTGACTCTTTACTTGAAATTACAGACTCATATGGTTTTTGCTTATTCTCTCATAACCAACAGATTTCTACTAGATATTCCAACAACATTAACAACAAAAATTATTTCCATCAGATCATACTCTATCAACAGTCAACATCTCTATTAATAAAGAGTTTATCCAAGAGGAATGTTGAACTATTATCAAAAATAGTAAAAAAAAAGAAAACTTCATTGTCAACCTCATTGAAGCTTTAGGAAAACTGGATACAACAATGATCTTAGATAAAGATGTGCTAGAAAACATTGTTCAAGAATATGTAAGGTTATTAGAATTGATATGGTACAAGCATGTGGGAGTTATTAAGATTACTAGGCAAACCAAAGATTGGTGGAATGACAAATGCCAAATGAAACTCAGAAGATACAGGTCCTCAAAGTCAATTGAAGACTGGAAATCTTTTAGAAGGACTGTCAAAATAACTAAGAGAAGTTTTTTCAACAACAAGATTCAAGAAATTGCCTCAAAAAATAAAAGACCTTAAAACCTCATGAACTGGATCAAGAAGCATAATCTCCCAGCTATTGAAGCCCTCTAATTCAATGGAAAACCATGTATCAAAATTAACAATCTCTGGAGAGTCCTTCACCAAATGTTTAATTTAGCTCAAAATCAACAAATAAGTCCTGAAGCTCTAAGTGAAATTCTGTCAAAACAAGCTTCCAATTGGCCACTCTTCTTTAAAGAAGAATTCAAGAAGACAATAGACAAATGTAGCAATTCATTCACCCTGGGGCTAGATCAGATATCATAAAAGCATCTTAAAGCTATAGTCAAGGATAAGAAGTGTCTAACTAATATTATCAGCATTGCTAATACTTGGATTGATCATCAGTACTGGCCTAATCATTTCAAAGAGTTGACTTCCATCATTATCCCAAAATCCAACAAAGCATCATACAATTCTCCAAATATGTTCTGTTCTATAGTCTTATTGAATATAATTGGAAAACTTATTGAAAAAGTCATTGGTAAACATCTTTAATTCCATGCCATTTCAAACAAGTTCATCCACTTCAATCAATTAGGAGGACTCAAATAATGGTCTACTTCAGATACTGGTATCTTTCTTATTTGTTCAGAATGGGTAAAGAATCTACAAATGAGCATGCTAGCCTTTGACATTGCACAATTCTTCCCATCTCTCAACCATAGACTTTTATCTATTATTCTAGATAAAGCCAGTTTTGATTCAAAATTTTCATTTTTTTTCACTAATTATTTAATTGGTATAAAAACACAATATCTGTGAAACAGTTTCATTTCTTTCTTTTTTTATGTAGATATAGGAGTTGGACAAGAATCCACTCTTTCACCAATTCTTTCTACACTTTATCTATCTCCTCTTTTTCATATCTTTGAAAAAAGAACTAAACCTAAATATCTCCATCTCTTTTCTTCTATTTGTAGATGATGGTCTTTTTATTTCTTAAGAAAAATCTTTTGAAAAAATGAACTCATTTCTTTTCTATTGTTACAACATTACTTCTTCCTTACTCAAACAGTTTGGCTTAGTCATTGAGCATGGAAAATCTGAAGTCTTTCATTTTTCCAGATCCTGTAGACTTTTTAATCCTTCTTCTCTTGACCTCAGCCTATGTAGAAACCCAATTCTCAAATCCAAGAACACTTGGAAGTATCTTGGTTTTATCTTTGACAAAAAATTATGATTTTGATAGCATGTCAAATTCTATGCAAACAAAGCTCTGTCAACTATCAAGTATATAAAAATACTGGAAAACTCTAATTGAGGTCTTCTTTCTTATCAGAAATGTCTCTTTTATAGAACCTGCATACTTCCCATCACACCATATAGTTTCCTGTTGTGGCACTATAACAAAGTGCCACTTGCATACCTTCTTAGGGAGCTTAGAAAAATACAGTGCAGAACATCTTTGTGGATATTGGATACATTCCATACATCTCTCATACTAGAAATTGAAGCCATTGCTGGTTTAATTCCCATTCACTTACATCTTCAAAAACTCAGTAGAAAACACTAACTCAGAACTTCCACTCTTCTGACCAATCATGCTATCAAATCCCTTCTGGAAAGCAGATATGCTTCTGACTCTAAGCATCATCATCTTTCCTTGAAAAATATGACCTTCAAGTAAAGACTCCTTATCAAAAGCTCTATTGTTGATACTAATAATCATCTCAATAGTATTTTTCCTTTGTTCAATTCTCTTAATTGTGAATTTTCTCCAAGATCTAGATTAGTTGATTTATTTTCTAGTAAATTTTCTTTTCATCAGACAAATCATAAAGATAAAGGATCCAGAGCCATGCATTTTTGCAAACTAGATGATATCATTCTTAATGTGTTATTTAGTTCCAATTTGGCCATTGTTGTCTCAGATGCAAGTATTAGAAACAATGTTGCTACTTTCATCACATATATCTACTTGTACACTATTTCTGTCAAAAAACTCTTCATCATGCCATTGGCATCACATTTTCTAAAACCAAACTCTTTGCTATCAGATGTGGTATTAATTAAGCTATCCAAATTCCCAGAGTTTCTCATATCATTGTCATTACCAGCTTAATTCATATAGCAAATCAAATTTTTGATTTGACCATTCACCTATATCAACAACAATCAATCACTATTTCTAAAGACCTTCAACTGTTCTTCAACAAACCCTCATTGAACTCAGTCAAATTCTGAGATTGTTCAAGCAATAACAAGTAGTCTCTTCACACATTGATTGATAAAGAAACAAAAAAATTCAACCTAATTCCACTGCTCTTATACAAAATATCATGGGATTTTAACAAGAAGTAGGAATACAATAACATTATAAAAAATTGGCAAATGACCTTTCAAGTGTTAGACCTTAAAGATGGGTATTTTTTCGATCTTCTAGAAAATGACTTTCATTCTATAAAACCTTTATATACTAAGAAAGGTTTATAAATCAAACATTTCAGACACTCAAATTTGTTATGCATGAGGGCTACAAGAGCAAATAGGAGAGTATCATCTTTAGTTCTTCTCTAAAGAGAACTTTAATTGTTTATGCAGTTTGTACCCTATTAAAACCAAATGTTATATTTTTCATGATTATAGGAGGTTTAACAACTATTGAAACCCTAGGAGAGACATGATTAGTTATTTTTTCTCTTTTCTTGAATATAATCTGAATAATTTTTTCTTTGAAGAAGGTATTACATAACAAAGTGGACTTTCTACTCTGATAATTTCTTTTTACTAGATTAGTTAGTTTTCTTTTTCTTTCTTTCTTTTTCTTGTCATTTCTATTTTCCTGTTGTTTTAGTCTTATGTAATATAGTTATGAAGTAGCTACCATAGACTGTTTTCATGCCATATGTAATAAAGTGTTGATTTTTAAAAAAAAAAAAGTAACTATATATTACAATTCAAACCTTAAAGTATTAAGATGGAAAAAGAACCTTATATTGGATAACAAAAGAGAACTTGATGGAGTTCTAGTGTTACAACTCAAAAATCTTGAAGTTAGTCAATAAAAAGAATCTTATATTAAAAAAACATAAGAGAACTTGATGGAGTTTCTGGTACAAAGTTGTCTACCTTATATACTCTACTAGGTGGTCCATGTTACTACTGCATCTAGCCTACTCTAAAGACTATGTATAGACCCTAAGGTCAATATATATTAAGTACATTGTATAATGTTATTAGTCTAGAATGTTCTCCTATATTCTATTGTAACCACATGATCATGTGACTGTTACTATGACATGTGACTTTGTGTGACACATTGTGTGATATGTCTGTGACAGTTGTGACTGTAATGTCATACTAAACCCTAATCCTAAATAAAATTGAAGTAAAAATGGAAAAATAAAAATAAAATATAGTCTAATGTTTGCAACTCTGACACTAAGTCTATTTGCCTTTCTCATTTTTGTACCTGGTACATATTTCAAGTCAAAGTTGAATCTTGACAAATATAAGGCCCAATAAGCTTGTCTTCTATTTAACTTTTGTACTTTTATGAAGTATTCTAGATTTTTGTGATCTATTCAAACCTCAAATTTATACTTTGCACCCTCTAATAAATATCTCTAGTTTTCCAAACCTTTTATTACTACTAACATCTTTTTATGAATCTTATAATTCCTTTTAATCTTATTTAGAGATTTAGAAAGAAATGCCACTGGTCTCTACCTTCTATCTTCACATTTCATTGATAATACTCCTCTTATTGCATAGTCTGACACATTAACTTCTATTCTCATTTTTTTTATCTAAGTCTAGCACTGCTAACACTGGTTTTTTTGTAAACCTCTCTTTTAACTCCTAAAATATCTTTTCTTGCTTCTCTGTCTACTCCTATTTTTAGTCTTTCTTTAACAGATTATGCAACAGTCTAGCTATTACTGTAAAATCTTTGATAAATTACTGATAGTAATTGGCAAGCCTCAAAAACTTCTGTACCATCTCCCATAATCCAAGTCTTACTTAAAGATTATTGGTATTTCTTATTTAGTGGAAAACACTAATATTCCTATCAACTCCAGCTATGTGGAAAAGATTATTAAAAATATATATTTCTTCAATGATGTCACTCTAGCCTCAAAGCCAAGAGTTATCAAAGTATTACTGAAATCAGACATAACAATCATATAGGTGGATATCTAGGATATTCAAAGTGGTTCCAAGACTAAAGGTCTTATCAATAAGTGCTTCAATATCAGTAACTATATTGCAACTATATGAGGTACAAATATAAACACTAGTGTTTCCCAATGCAAAAACTGCTAGAAATGGGACCACAATACATTTACTTGTTATATGCAAGGTTCAAAATGTGTCAAGTACAACAGACCATACAAAACTGAATACTACTACCACTTTTCTTAGTATTATAAAGCAAATTTCAAGATTAATCTCCTTTGTCTCAAAACAAAACAAAGTAAACTATATACTTACAGCTTTAAATGTCTAAACTGCAAAGGTGACTACCAGGCTGATTCCAACACTTGCCCATTCTGGAAGTATCACTTCAACAAGGAATGGTACTCTAAGAAATATCAAGAACTTCATGAAAGCAGGAACAAGTCAATTCATTCAGCTATAGACAATAGTCAAACATGTTTGTAAGAAATCTCAAAGTTTTCTCACAGAATGTTCAAAAGAATATATCTCTTACAAACATCATTCTGGAAATCTATAAGGATTTTGACATCCTGTTCATTCAAGAACTCCCATAGTTGTTCATTTGTACTGTGCCAAGTTTTTCCAATGAGAAAGAAAACAAATTAGTTGGTGCTCCTAACCACCCAAATTGGCTCACTTTCTCAAGACCCTTCTCTGAAAATGATGACCATCCAAGAGTCATTTCATACATCAACATTTGTCTTACTCTATTATGTTTCTCTTTATGCAAAGACATCTTCAATCATAGAGACAGTTGTTTCTTTTTGTTCTTTAATAATGGTAACATTTTCTTTATGATTAATGTTTATTCTGATGATCACTAATTTGCTTTAAAGTATCTCAAGAACACTAAAGCTAACATTTGCAATGTTTTAATTATGGCTGGTGATTTTAACATTAGGGATAGTAATTAGGATTATTATTTTCCTTTTCACTCTATGTACAGTGATATGTTGTTTGAGATTGCAGACTCTTTTGATCTTAGTATTTTGTCACTTATCCAACAGATACCCACTCAATACTCCAATAATGATAACAACTCAGACTTGGTCACCAACTTAACCTTCCTTTGTTCAAATTCTACCAAACTAAACAACTATAATATCCTCTCTGAGCTTCAATATCCTTCTGATCACACTTCCCTTATCATTAATATCACCATTAAGGAAGAATTCATTCAAGATAAACATTGAATCATCATTAAAGACAAAAAAGAGGAGAAAAACTTCATTGCAGAGTTCATTAACTCTATAGAAAGCCTAAACATAATATTCATACCAGATTACTCTGGAATGCATTGTCCAAGAATACTCAAACATATTAGAAACAATCTGATATAAACATTCCAAATACATCGATATCACTAGATGTTCTAAGTGTTGTAGACACAAGCCCTTAGAGTTGGACAAGTGAATAAACCTTATACCGGATTGATACAAGAGAACTCGATAAGGAGCTCCTACTCTATCTACCACTATATATACTAGTCTGTCCTGGTCCGTGCTACAACATTATATGTCCGA
>Ga0157364_1007642_pt1 | contig 11193 bp, 7 predicted proteins | sample AttsexASBM2_FD_111476 | JGI IMG/M metagenome (GOLD analysis project Ga0157364, IMG submission 111476) | Fungus gardens microbial communities from leaf cutter ant in Ribeirão Preto, State of São Paulo, Brazil - Atta sexdens ASBM2 | ecosystem: Host-associated > Fungi > Mycelium > Unclassified ...
TGCTCTGTATTTGGTGGGACCAGCTCGGCGTAGTGTATTATGAACTGTTAAAACCGACTGAAACAATCACAGGCGATCGGTATCGAATTGATGCGTTTGAGCCGAGCATTGAAAGACAAACGGTTGCAATACAACGAGAGACACGATAAAGTGATTTTGCAGCATGACAATGCTCGACCCTATGTTGCGAAAGTGGTCAAGACTTACTTGGAAACGTTGAAATGGGAAATCCTATCCTACCCGCCGTATTCTCCAGACGTTGCTCCCTCTGACTATCACTTGTTTCGATCAATGGCACACGGCCTGGCTGACTAGTACATCCGGTCTTATTAAGAAGTAAAAAATTGGATCGATTCGTGGATAGCCTCAAAAGATGACCAGTTTTTTCGACGCGGGATTCGTACGCTACCCGAAAGAAAAGGGAGAAAGTAGTGGCCAGCGATGGACAATACTTTGAATCATAAATGTATAACCAGTTTTTTTACAATAAAACCTCGAATTTCGGAAAAAAAACGGCGGAAGTAAAGTTGTATACCTAATATATGATATGTTTATTTATTAACGGTTTCAAATTTTAATTTATAACGCTTAATCTTAGGCTCGTAGTCCTTTGTCTTTGTTTTATAAAAAGATATTTAATTATAAATGCAACAGATATGGTGCAAGTTTGACTAGGTCGAATCCTCGGTACAGCTGGAGGCCACTAGTAATTATTCTTTTTTTGGTTCGAATGGCATATACAGTATATGCAAATAAGAGAAAAGGGAAATCGCATCGATTTCAAAGCGAGACTAACGAAATCATCTTGAACAATCTGGAAGTAAACAGATTCTTCAAAGATGGGTTACGAGATTGCTTGCGAGACAACGAAGAACTAAAAGATTACTGTCTCCCGACACGTGCGGACGCGAACTGTGTAATGTGGTAATCATTGTAAATAATAACTCAGTTCTGGCAACGATACTTCGACCATATCTAGTTCGATCTGCGTCCTTAATACTAAACCACATTAGCAATTATAATGTATAATGAGAAAGAAAGAAGAAAAGCTCGAGAATGGAAAAAAGGATATAGACAACTTCAAAAAAAAAATATAACAAGAAATTCAATAAACATATGCAGACAATAAATAAATATACATATACAGAGCATCTTTTAAATAAGATCCAGGCCGCATTGCGAGCGTAGAATGGGTCAAGGGAAATGTCTTATATCATTTTGAGATTGCACTAATCGCTCAACATTTACAAGTCTCTTGAACGCCTTCCATATCGTATGAGACAAGATTATGCGATTGCCTCGATTATCACCAATCACAATTTTTACATAGGACATAAGTCCCACTGATTCCCAATGTTTAGATATTTATAAGCTGTAGGTGCGAATCTCCTTCTCAAAATATAAGGTGTATGACACGATGTATAAAATGTCGAAGATGTACAATATAAGAAGATGTTTAAGAAAGAAGAATACAGGTAAGTAGAAATATGTAACATATACCAAAAGCATGTAAACAAAATTTTATAAAATTGAACACAAATTTACTGTCCCTCGCATGTTTCACTCCCGTTTGAGTTGGAACGTAGTTCATTTTTTTGCTGTATATATTTTCAAGAGCTTTTTACTATTCGATTTCCTTTGAGATTGATGTGGTAATGTTAGCTGAGCTCTTCTTTTAAACAGTGTTCCTTTCCACTTTTTTTTTATATATGGAGGAGATTTTTTTCATTTTCAATCCTACGTCAAACTATGCAATAACACATGTCATAAGAATGCACTTTGATCATATCGAACCTTTTTTTTTTAATCTATGGGAACGACACCAACGACATTAAAATCTGTCTGTTCTTTTCAAATATATATTTTGAACAGTATATCAAATGTGGAATTTACTTATCTTAACAACCGTAGATATAATACAAAATCACATTACTTTTCAAATATACTTCTAAACTATACAATGACATAAGAATGCACTCTGACGAACGTTTTTATCTATGTGTTCGACGCCAATAACAACAATAAAGTTTTATCTATTCCTATGCTTTCTTTTAAAAAATATTTCAGCTTATCTTTTCAACTGCGATAAAATCGTCCTTTCGGAAATGTTAGAACACATTAGAGCGTGCATCATATCAAAGAAATGCTTCATCTTTCATAAAGTATAAAACGAAAAGATTTTCTTTTTGGAAACACATTTTGTCAGCAATCGAGCAATAGTTTCAGAACGACAATATGGATCAAATGGAGCATTGGTGGAGCAAGCCGCTCAGTTAAATATGCGAGAAGAGTATGTCGCGATGAGAATAGCGTTGCGATGTATTTATCGAATCGTTGGAGGAACAGAGCGTGTTAAACGTCCACGATTATCGATTGGAATCAAACAATCGATCGGTCGTATCGCGCGACTCGAAAGTTTAAAGGATTCAGTGCGTGAACGTTTCGTGGAAGTGGATGCCGGATTCAGCGCGGGATTCCAATGGCGCGAGATAGATACGACGTTCGAAAGCCGTATACTGACCGGTACCGTCATAAACTTTAGACATATCGAACCAGTTTCTTGCAGATGCGAGTGAAATTGTGCTGGAACATGTGCGAGACATTATGCAGAGACATAACTCTAAAAAGATAAACACTGTTTTTAATTGTGAATTCGTAACAGGTCGTAAATGTGAATAAAAATATCACCACAAGAGATTATGAACTCTTCAATACGTCTGATTTACAAGAATGGTACGCGTTACGCGTGATCGAGCCTATCCTGACATCGCTGGAGAAATTTCAGAAACGTGATAGCGAGTGGACGCTATCGCGTATCCTCAATTTGACTCTTAATGTGAACAAGTACAATCCGTTGCATACGGGATACTATATCGAGTTACCGCGAGAGATTAAGATAAAGAAAGTGATAATCAATGTACAATCCTTGGACAACGCGTGGTCAATGATTGCAGATCTAAAAATAACACAAATCGAGAATTCTCATATCCGCATTATGCAACCGTGTTGAATCTTCAAGGCAGTTTTCGATGATGCTGAACCAAATAATAAAATTCGAAAATTTTAACGACATCTCAATCAACGTATACGGCATCGAGAAACAAAAGGAAATTTTTCCATTACAACTCATCAAAGAAAGAGGGATAAGCATGTTAATTTGCTATACTTGCAAAATCCGCGGGATGATAACGCGGGCCATTTTGTGTTCATAAAAAAATTTCTCCCGCTTCATGAGATCGCAAATCAGCAATAGCAATGAGCACAGGATATATTTCTGCGATTGGTAAGTATAGTAAGAAAAAAAAATCGATAAAACAATATTAAAAGAAACAGTAGTAAATATAATAATAATAATTTTGTATAATCTTTTCAGATGTCTACATTACTTCAATACAAATGAAAAATTACAGTCACACTCAGTAGACTGCGATAAAATGAACGACTACACCATCCGACTGCCTAGCGAGGATGATAAGTGACTGAGCTTCAACAATCACTACAGGAAGGAGCGCATCCCATTCGTGGTCTACGCCGATCTGAAGTGTACCTTCAGATTGGGAAAAACCGATAAGAAGCTCACATCAACTACAGAAACATCAAACTACACATACCAGCATCATCAGGTATTTAGTATAGCGTACTATACGTGGGTCATTTGATAAGTTTGGTAAATTTCCATGAAATGGCGCTACAATCCATTTGATGACGCGACATCTCGAAAGATCCACTCTTCGAACCCTTTCGGGCCAAATTTCAGCCAGAAAGGACGCAGTTTACGTTTAGTAATCATTTGAAGCGAGATTGGCACGCAAAAAAGTGCTCTTCCATCAAGACAATGCGCCGTCCCATAAGTCGACTGTTGCAATGACAAAACTACGAATTGGGCTATGAATTGATTCCTCATCCATCCTATTCTCCGGATTTGGCCCCGTGTGACTTCTTTCTGTTCCCAAACTTAAAAACTTGATTCGGTGGGAAGAAATTTTCGTCAAATGAGGAAGTCATTGTCGTCGTCAATGAATATTTTGCAAACTTTGAGACAGCCTACTTCAAATAACTATCAAACGTGAACTATGCGTCCTTTCTGGTTGAAATTTGGCCTGAAGAGGTTCGAAGAGTAGATCTTTCGAGATGTCGCGTCATCAAATGGATTGTAGCGCTATTTCATGGAAACTTATCAAACGACCCACGTATTCATTGCTCGTATGCATTGTGGAAGTATCGGTTTCGTCGCGTAATGATTGCGTCGCGTGGTTCACGGAAGAGCATCGAAATCTAGCGCATAAAGTATATTACTATCTTATCTACTAATGTTCCCAAGACAGATTTCATGCGAGACGATTAGCAAAAATTTAATAGTGCCACGCACTGCCACGTATGCGAAAAACTGTTCGCGAAATACGACACGGATACGCGATCATTGCCACCTCACGGACGATACCGCGGTCCAACGCATCAGGACTGTAATCTATAATATAAAAATTCGTTTTACATTCCTGTAATTTTTCACAATTTATCGGGATACGACGCGGATTTCATTATCAAAGAAATAGCTAATGAGGATGCGTAGACATACTTCCTATAACTAAAGAAAAATATATTTCATTTACAAAACATGTTGACAGTACTAAAAATGAGAAGAAAACTTGTATAAAATTACGTTTTATAGATTTTTGTAAATTTCTCGCATCAAGTTTAAAAAAATTGACGATATATCTCGATAAAGATAAATTGAAAATTACATGATCAGAATTTCTTAACCTCAGCGCGGAGGATTTCGATCTGCTCGCGAAAAGATATATTTTCGTATGAATACATTAACTGCGTTGAAAAGTTGGAGGAAATCGAATTACCATCGCGTGATTCCTTTTATAGTTCTATAACGGGTGACATGGTATCCGAGAGCGATTACGCATGAACGTGTGGCAGCAATTCTCTATTCGAACCCTCGGCGAATATAGCGATCTGTATTTAAAAACAGATGTCTTGTTGTTGGCCGATATATGCGAGAATTTTCGAGACAGTTATGTCACGAGTTACGGACTCGATTCCGCGTACTATTACTTTACCGCGTATTTTACTAGACTTTATGTGGGAGATGATGTTGAAACATATTCGCATCAATTTCGAACTTCTTACTGACGTTGACATGGTTCTATTCATCGAACGTGATATACGCGGGGATCTGAGCTGTTTCAACAGATATGCGCAGGCAACAATAAGTGCCGTTATACGACCCATCGAAACCGTCGATATACTTGATATACTATGATGTTAATAACTTGTACGGTTGTTATGTTAATAACTTGTACAATATGTCAACTATTACCATGCGCTGATTTTCGATGGGTCAACGATGTAGAAAATTTTAACATTATGGATGTCGCGTTAGATTCGCCGACGGGTTATATTCTCGAGATGGACTTGAAGTGTCCACAACATTTCCATGACGTTCACGCGTGCCTCGTTTTGCCCGACGCGCGAGAAACCATCCGATAAACGAGAAGATAAGCTCCTCACTATGTTGTATGATAAGAAGTTATGTCATACATTATTGTAACCTGCAACAATGTACTCATCACGCATCGCAAAGATTCATCGTATACTGCAATTCACGCAATCTCCGTGACTTCATAAATATGTCGAACTCAACACAAATTTTAGAACTCGAATAACGAATTTAAGAAAAAATTATTACAAACTAATGAATAATGCGGTTTTAAGTAAAACTATGGAGAATGTGGCGTAATTACGTCGACGTGCGACTCTTAACGCGTTGGGACGAGAGATACGGTGCAGAAGCAATGATCGTGAAACATAACTTTCACAGTCGTAGCATTTTTTTCTGAAAATCTGATCGAAATACGTAAACTCGAGGTGAAATTCAACAAACCGATATAGGTAGGTATGTGCATCCTCGATATATCTATAACATGTTTATATGATTTTCATCATGAGTACATAACACCGCTTTCGTGATAAATGCAAAATTATGATATTGACAGTCTCCTATATCATGTGAAATGTGACGATATATGATATGAAATATGATATAAATAAATTTGACACGAGCGATTACTCTATCGATAACCCGTACGATATTCCGTTCGCAAATAAAAAAATTCCTAGCCTTATGAAAGACGAGAACAATGGTGCATCATAATTGAATTCGTTAGGCTTAGAGCGAAAATATATGTTTTACATGTTAAAATATATGTTTTATGTGTACAAGGAAAGAAGGACAAAGATAAAGGGCGTCAAGAGCAATGTCGTAGCAAGATCCAGTCTTTTCTGTTACAAAATTTTTCCTCCACACTTCACGTTACGGATTACATTGTATTTATGATTTTTAAATTGTATTGAAAAATTTCTGCTGTTTGTTTTTTCTCTCTTGTCGTCGCTTTCGCTCGAATTTTTTATTGGAGGTAAGATTATCACAGTTCGAATAGTGCAATTTTGTATAATTAATCAGCGTTTTAATTTGTAAGCATTACGTAGCGCATAATGTGATTCGATTTGTTCGGATTGTTGATTAGAAATCCTTGATGCGTGCAACGACCATCACCTTCGAAATCTAGTAAATTTTTGAAATTCCTTCTAGATTATATGTGTCTCGAGAGCAGATTATTCAAATAACATGCCTTCTCTCATCCTCTGGTATAGATAGAGCGTGCATGCCGTGCAATTCCTCGCAGATGTATCATAAAGTATTTAGGATTGACGTATTTAGGATTTTCGTTTGATTCTGTGTAAGCGAAATTTTGTGTAAACCAGTTGTTTTTTCGCATTATTTTTTCGGGTAAATCGCCGAATGGATAAGGTGACATAATCCAATGTCCGATGATCATTGCGTTAATCGCAAGAATTGCGACTTTTTCCGGAATAAAGTTCTCTTCGACATTCGTGGAAATCTTACATGTCGATGATATTCGAATATCCATAATATTCGAATTTCTGCTTTTTTTTACGAAGTGTCGACTTTGGTATCATGAACAATACTGAAGCTCTTTTCGTCATTTTACGTGCAATTAGATTGGAAAAAAATGTGTAGAAAAATGTGGGGGAAAACAGTTTTCTCACGAGACATATAGTGCTAAAGATATAGTGTCGGAAAAGTTGACAATGAGAGAAATCTTGATGCGAGGAATCGATTTCTAATCATTATCAAACTCGGCATAGACAATACAATTAATAGTTACGGAAAGAGCCTTTTTGAATCTTACTTCTAATCGTAAGTTTCCATGTTTCACGAGATCCCTGCGCAATTAGCAGATAGATCTGGAGTAAAATCGAAAGCCGAAAGAGTGTAACTATTAGCATCTCTACTTATAGAATTACCCTCGTTCAAAAAGTGAAAGCTGGTTCCGGAGAATAAGGTGTGATAAGCTTCAATGTAGAGCGATTCATCTTTCGAAAAGTTCGACTGTAACGATTTACTGGGATTTTGCATGTCGTCGACGTATAGTGAAAAGAAATTTATTCCGTAATTTTTTAAATTAACGGTTCAATTTTCTATCACTGTTAAAAGCCTTGTTATCGACAAAGCTGATTACTATTCATTTTGGCAACTGTCCGAGTATTGCATTGTCTATCGATTCTTCCACTAGCGTGTATCGCGAATGTTCGACTCTCGTAAGGGGATACTTGGCAGTAGTTTTACTCAATATTTTAGCGAGTAGCACATCCGGATTAATTTTCTTACGAATAAACTAGCATCGAGTATTTTTTACTATTGTTTTACTCCCTATAAGGCAAAATGAATCTTTCGAACGTACGAGTTTCATTTTAACTTACACTCCGTTAATTAAAAATTTATCTTGATTGAAAACATTGCAGTGAAGTTGGCCTATAAAGTTTAGCGAATATAAGATTTAGCGCATGATTTTTTTTTTATTTCTTACGCATGTCTCTCGAGCGCCGTATTTGAATTTGATGAATCTAACGTGTTGTCCATGTAATCGAGAATATTCGCGTCTCATAAGCAAGAGATTAAAGGGGAAGTCTTTGCGGGTGAAACATAATTTCATAACGCCTCAATATACGCGCGATAATCATATGCGTTGTTTAATGAAGACACAAGTTTTTGATTGAAATATATGCTGATTTGATTGAACATGGAATGCAACAAATGATTTATGGATCCTACTTTTTCCACGCGACCGATGTGCTCTCTCCGTGCTCGCTTTCTATGCGTATGCGAAAGATCATGTCTCTAGTCTGTTTTGCTTGCTCATTCAAAACAAGCATATCACTTGTTGTCGCCTCTGTATATGCAATTTAACGGTGATCTCTCCGAGAAAATTAGCAATCATCCGTCTTGATCCACAACACGAATTATTAGATTTGTAACGCTTCGTACGATAATCGGAAGGTAAATGTTCTGTGTCAATCTTTTCGATATCTTATTTCCTGGTGACAGCTCGGCGAAAGTGTGCACGGACTTATCGTTGGTGTATGCGCCCGCGGTAACATTGCATTCAATACAAATTTTATTACGTTGATGATATTTATCGATACATCTGATTTGTGCCACTTTTGCGGCTCCAGCACACGATTTGATGAAAATCCTAATAACGATCCAATATTATGTAATATTGTGATTGAAATTTACTCGATAAGCGCATTTGATCTCACTCTTCTTTGTATTGTTATTGGCATGAATAGTCAAAGAATACTCTTCATGCTCTTTACGAAGCATTTTCTCTTTCACAATATTATTAGGACGAAATTGTAGAATTGCGTTTTAGATACTTGTTTATGTCATGTATTTCATACAATCCTTCGGGAATGACACTTTCTTTGTCATCTTCGTTAAAATAAAACTTATTATTCGACGAATTTACATTAGATATCGTATAGGTTTCAAAGTCTGTCAGACCGAGCTTGCTATCACTCAAATCTGTGGTCGGAAAGTAGTACGCTACTGTTACTGGTGAGCGTAAATGTCAGTGACATGTTTGAATGAATATTGAGTTGAAAGAGTGCAATTCTTAAATTGATCGTCATTCTTAAATTGATGTCTGTAAAAACAGTAGATATTAGTTACTTTGATCGTATTGATAAGATGCGATTATACTCGATTTGCATTACATCTAAATATCGCACCAATTCTTTCGGCGGTCAAAGAAATTATCAAAGTAAATAACACGACCTCCCGCTTCGCGTACGCCCAATGAGTACATGATCCATCAGCATTATCCAAATTATGATACCGCTCTCATTTCAATACACTCCCCTTGTTGATAAGAGAGTACGCATAAAAATACCTCTAAAATATGGAATACATATACGTTTTGCCAATTGTTGCAATTGTATGTTGATAGTTATAACCTTTAGCATTTTTATCGTTTCTTTTAAATTTTTAAAAAATCTTTTTAATCTTTTTCGTTGAGATTCTTTGTTCATGCTTGTACGGAGTGAATTAAATTCCATGACGCGGTTATAATGTTTCAGTTTTTTCAACTGACGTTGCGCGACTTTACTAACGTTTATAGCTTTTGCGACTCCTACCGCGCCGACAACGAGCCGATGACAGCGGTAGAATAGATATGATGCTGCTACGTTTTGCTACTGGTACTATTCTTTTCTTCGTCGGCTTTTTCTTTTTCTTCGTTTTCAAATTCATACCAACTTTTGTTTTGGCTTTCATAGCCGCCCAAACAGCTGTGATAGCAGCTGTCTCTCCAAGAATCGAATCTTTCGCGATAATTCATTTCCGCGCCTCCTCAGCGAGTATTTTGTCAGCTATGTATCGTTTCATGAGATCTTTGCTTCGCGAATAAGCTATGTCACGTCGCGTCCAACGGATTAATCGCCTCGATCGTCTCTAGCTAAATCGTCTCATTTTTCTAAATGCATACCTGGACCATAAAATTGATATCCGGGGATATACAACTCGATCGGAAGTACGTTTATCGCGTGATTAAAAAAACCGCAGCCCTTATTTGTTGAAATTCGCTACAATTTTTTTTTAATAAATGGATCATCGATATGCGATCGATGACTGCAAATTATATTTCAAGCACCGACGATGTTGCTGAATCTGTTCCACAGTTGATCTATGTAATTCTTAAACTCTTGTAGTGAAATAATATTCGGTATATATTTTATCTCTTTGGCGGTTAAACTATGTACATCACAGTTGTCTGACACGATACGAAATATATTGAATACTGAACCATTTCGTTTTGCGCGCTTCAATAAATCTGTAATGTAATGCAATAAATAGATCTGTTCTCGATCTGTTTTTTAATTTGTATCAATATCGAAGGGAGAAGATGTGAAGTTCATGCGACAATCGCAGACGATCAAAGTGACTAATGTTAACAATAAAGTACAGATTGAAAAAGAAATACGCAAACATGGAAACACACTGCCGATTTCTATACGCCGTGTCATCTGCGGTCCATCCATCCATCGAACTGTGATAAAGCAAATGTGTTGATAAATTTATTGGAAAGTCCACATGGTTTACGCTTTGAGAACGTGTACGTGTACTCGAAGTCGTTGCAACAACTAAAATATCGATATTTGGAGAATTTATTGATATTAATTGAAGAAATTATTTTACATTTTCAATAATAACGATGTAGTGCCACCAAATAAGGCGCTTCCAAATTTCATCTTTGATGATGTGGCATGTGACAAACAAGACGCGATCAGAAAATACTTTATTAGGTGTACAACTTTGCTTCCGCCGTTTTCCTATAGATGGTTTTAGCGGTAAGTGGTGATCGAAATAAATAGATCATAGATGTCATACAATAAACTTGGGCATCTGTCAACATAACCCCATAGAAACATTAGTCGAATTGTGTATGCAACATAAAGTTATTCTCGATTGAAAATGTCAGTTTACGAGCCAAATTCTCGTCATTTGCGGGAGGTTTTAATTTTTTGCTTCAATATGAACAAAATCTGCGGCTGAGGCTCATCGAATGCTCTCAAATACTTATGGTGAGGCCGCTATTAGTGAAAGAACGTGTCGTGAGTGGTTTCAACACTTCGAGAACGGTGATTTTGACGTCGAAGACCGGCATAGCGGTGGAAGAGAGAAGGTTTTCGAAAATACAGAATTGGAGGCATTACAAGACTCGTGTTAAAATCAAGAAGAATTGGCACGATCATTGGGAGTGACTCAACAAGCCATTTCAAAACGCCTCAAAGCCATGGGAATGATTCAGAAGCAAGGAA
>Ga0157364_1007643_pt1 | contig 11192 bp, 8 predicted proteins | sample AttsexASBM2_FD_111476 | JGI IMG/M metagenome (GOLD analysis project Ga0157364, IMG submission 111476) | Fungus gardens microbial communities from leaf cutter ant in Ribeirão Preto, State of São Paulo, Brazil - Atta sexdens ASBM2 | ecosystem: Host-associated > Fungi > Mycelium > Unclassified ...
CTCTCTCTCTCTCTCTCTCTCTCCCTCTCTCTCCTCTCTCTTACTCTTCCTTTCTCTCTAAATGAACATAAATGGGTTATATTTAAAATATTTGGTAAATATGTAACAAAATAATTCATGACAGCCATTTATTAATTATTTATGCTAATTACAATCAGAATTTGTAATATTTTCGTCGCAATTTTTATAGATTTCTCATTTAATTCATGACGAAATCAAGACTTACATAAACACAAACGGAAAAAAATATTATTTCCAATTGTATAATACATGGTTAATTTGTGCTATATAATTTTCGCATTTATACATTTATAAAACAATTAAAGAAAGGACTTGAATAAAACATTATGGGCTATAGAAATATTAGAGCCTGAAGCAATTTATTATCTTATAACAAGATATGCAACAAACATAGATACATGACGTAAGTTCCATCATACTGCGCGATAAAAATTAGTAAGTTATAATTTTTTAAACAAGAAATTTATTATGTGCGATACAATATTATTTATTATTAACGTCGCATTACTATTAGGAAAAATATATATTGATCAGTAGAAATTAAATATTTAAGCAAAATATTTTAGATTGAGATTATTGAATAGCCGGATCAATTAAATTTTATTCCGTTGCATGCAATCAATGGCCACAAAAATGGTCACCTTTCAACGTCAATTAATTCTGTATTTTGTTTGAAAACGAAATCACAATGATTAAGAACATAATCATATCTATGATAACAATTACCGGTTAACATCCAGAGAAAAATATAATTCCTATCTATGTCACAAGGTACGCTAGATATAATTTATACACTATTCAATCTTAGCTTACACACCACCTGTTTCCCGTTTACATCTTATTTCTCGGAGTCGAGAACATGAAATAATTTTGTCGTAGTTACGCCGATATGTGTCCACAAATTAAAGTAAAACAAATCCTACACAGGATTCATAAATATATAATGTCCCATAAAAGATTAATAGTAGAAATACATTTTTCCTCATGAATTTTAAATCGATTTTTCCTTAACGATAAATTTGCTTTATTTACGATATTTTATTAGAATATTTTAAACATTTAAACATTTTCTTATAATATTTATGAACTTAAGTATATCTTTTGTAAACCTAATTTTCTAAATGTGTATTAAACGCTTAATTCTTAATTGTTAATTTAAAAATAATATACTTTTTATAAATTTCAAAATTTAATAAATATTAAAGTAAAATATTTAATGTTAAAAATTCAAAAATTATTAGTATGATATTTGTTTAAATCTTTTTGTCAAGGAATAATCGTTCCACAAATTCATTCAAGAATGTTACTACTACGAATTGCTACTTTTTACATTTTGTACGAAATAACAATAATACTGATATAGGCATCTCTTCTCTGAAAGACTTCTCTGATGTATAATTATCGGCGAAAAATATTTTCGACTTATTTTTCGCTAATTACATATCGTCAATACAACATGCTGTTTACAGGTCGGAGGACATAAATCGTAAATGCACAAATATAAATAAAAATTTTTCATAGCTCTGTTATGACATCTTAAAAAAAGATAAAAAGAAACTCATATGTTTTTATTTTTAATAAAATTTCATTTCCGATTAATGCGATCTTTAAAAATCTATAAATTTCAATAGTATATTTTGTACTTAAATGTATCTATTTAAATGCACGATTTTATAAATACAAGAGTATTTAGAAATTTAGACACTTATAAATCTAATTTTAAGTATATCATACCTTTTGTCTTGTTAATATAAAAACAATCTTTTTTAATTTTTCTTTTTAGAAATTTTAAATTAATATACACTAAGTACTTAAATATTATAATTTATTAACGCATTTTATTAAATTAAATTAAATTATCTAAATAATTTTTTTTAATTGATTAACTTAAGAATTATATATTTGAGAATTTGGAATCATAATGTATAAAAAATTTTTCTTCCATTATGCCAATTTTACATATATTTTTTTAAATATGTAAACTTTCTTGCAACGTATTTTAGCGAGATATTAAGAATATAGGACAACATTAAAATATTTAGACAATTTAATTATACATGAATTTCTTTCTCTCTCTCTCTCTCTCTGTCTCTCTCTCTCTTTCTCTCTCTAATTTCACCATGGGAAAGTTATATATGGAATTGCAACAAGAGTTTCGCATGTAGAGTACTATTTATGAAACACTCGAAACAGAAGAACTTTTCTTTCATACACTATATTCATTGTGTACACTTTGAATTTATGTCCTCAGTCACGATTGTATCTGCGACTTGTGATTTGCGACCTGCGTCCAACGCACGTAATTCTGAATCTTATGAAAGCATAAAAATATATATAAGTAATAATATATACATAATAAATTATACACATTGACTAGACCAAAATCGGCTTATAATATGTAAAATAACTTATGATATGTAAAATACAATAACGAAGCCTTAACAAATTGTTAAAATAACAAAGTATACTATTGCAGTATACTGCTGCACTCATTATCATAACTGATAGACACGTCTTCTTTTTTCCTCGTTTTTAGATTTAGCTATATCGGTTTAATTATTTGGAGGAGACGTTTCGTAACAGTTGCATTATCGTTTCTAAGAGTTGTTGTATTATTGTGAATCTGAAACATAAAACAAAAAATAGTGTTTATAATATTACCTTTGTAACATTTAGTGAATCGATATCACGTTTTATCATCAATTGTTTAAATATATGAAATGTTTTGAATGATGTTTTAATATAGGAAAAACTAAGGACGAAACTATATCCAATAGAACTCTTATCGCTGTACGATACAATATAATTGAATAGAATAACTTATTCCTAACTGTATACTTTGAAAGAAATCTCTACATTATCTACTTACTTAACATTTTTTGTTTAAGGTACAAATTGTTTATACATCTTCATATTTATATAATGCATGTAATAAAATATTTATATTTTATATATATATATATATATATATATATATATATATTTGTTTTATAAAAATTTATATATTATATATAAATAATATATATATATTTTATAATTTTTTTTTTTATATATTTATATTTTTATATATTGTATATAATAAAATATATATATTATATATATATATATATATATATATATATATATATGAAAATAACATATATGTTATATGTTTATAATGTCACGATATTAAGAAAGTATGCACAATTATAAATAAATTGTTTAAGACGACATTTGAATTTTTAAAAAAATTTATAATTATTAAGAATATTTATTATTATCTATTTGATTCGTGTTATCATCTCTTTTTTAATAAAAATTAAAATAAACTAGCTAAGTTAATAGAAAGTGCAATTCAAAATTAATAAAACGTTTACACATTTTAGTATTAATCATTAGTTGTTAGATCTAATTGTGCGTAGATAACTGATTCTTATAACTAGTCAGACTGTCATCCCAAAGTTACAATGCAGAATTTATCATTATTTCGTGCAATCGTGTACACAATAGTAAGCAACTTCTCGATGACAATATGCGCGGCAGAGAAAGTTTTAAAACGAACCCTTGCATCGGTATTGTCTCGTAGTTGCGAGGAAGATAATCCACAGCTTTGTTTTAAATGTCACTTGGCATCGTATACAAGGAAAAAATTTTTTTTCACAGCATTAATAGTGCGGAATAATTTGTAAACGGGCGATTATAAGTGTTGATCATAAAAAAGTGTTGATCATAAAAAAGTGTTGAATTCAACAGCGTGAATAAAAACAATTATTACAGTAAGAATAAAGTATATCGACACATGTTACAAATATACTGAATACATTTAAATATGCTCGATGTGTCGCATGCAAAGTAAATACATAAAAGAGTGTAATATTTAGCAAAGATTTTTGAAAATGATACATTGCATTTAAAATACGTTCAAGAAGATTTTTGAACGTTTGTGTGGAAAGAGATAAATTTAATTTTTCTTTCTCTACATTCTGGTAAACTGCTTGATACTTGATAAATACTACAAGCATATTTAGCCATTAGATACGCATAAAAGATAAACGAAGCGATAAAGAGAACTGCGACAAAAATGTTTGATACCAATTGACTGTCAGCCAATCGATTACCTAATGTTGTCGGCGAATCCCCATCCATGCCGATCCTCTCGGTGTTATCAAGCACCCTTATGAATGGGCTGTTGTCCTCGTATGGGGCATTCGCCCATTTTTTGCCTCTCACCCCCACAAACATCCCCCGTAACTCCCATCGTGGATTTTTCTTACCGCGCATCTCAAAATATCGGAAAGGCGATCGTTTTTCGACTTGGCACGAGGCTAGAATGTGTCTTCTATTGCCCATTCCTGCTCGGGGGAAACACAACGTGGGCCAATGTGACCATTTCGACCTCAAAATCGCACGGCATATATAAGAACGGTAAAAAAAAAGAAAATAAAAAAAATTGTCTACCTTCTCACTACAGAGTTTGTTTGGAGGTGCATGAATAATAGACAAATATTTGGGAAGCCTTCGTTACGTTCCACTTAGACTCGATCGATTATATCGTCGAGTAATATTACAAGGGGCATTCAAAAAGTAGACACTCTGGAGTGCGCAATAAAAACGACAGAAAATATTTTTCATCGAGTTATAACACATTTAATCAAACATACACTGATAAAAACTGCTCCCGTATGCAAATAATTTTTATTTCGTTTTAATATCGCAAGTAATCGTGTCTCCAGCTTCTCAAAACTTCTCGTATAAAAAGAGAAATTTTTAACTTTCCGCATGAACCATTTTTCATATTAAAATTTATATTAAAGATAATACAAGTTTTAACATATTTACATATTATAATGATTAAAGCAAGATTTATGAAATTAGAGATCACATAAGTTTCGAAGTAATTAATTAATAAATTAAGTATAAAACTCAATTATTTTATAACTTATTAATAAAATCTTTCTTACAAATAAATTATTTTGTAAGTCATTAATAATTGTAGAGTTATGAATGTTTTATGAAAAATAATATTACTAACAAATGTTAATTATAATGATATTCAAATGTTTCTCTCTTTTTCAATTATCATAAATATAGAATGTAAGCAGTATGACCTTACCTTGGTATTCGTTTAATGGTCCAAAATTCATGCTGGGCTCAAATCTTTGTGCTACACTCCTCTTGCCCCGCATACCTTGAAAACCCATCGGTGCTCTCTTATCGGTGTCTTTCTTGCCTCTCATCCCTTGAAAACTCATTGATGCCTTCTTGTCAAAATCCATGTCGGGATCATCTATGTAATAATCTATGTAATTTTCAAAGCCGTCTTTCTTGCCTCTCATGCCCTAAAACAATTAATTAATTAATTAAATAATTATTAAAAACATTTCTTCTTTTAACTTTTAATGTTTTCTTAATTAAATGTTTCTTATCAATTATATTGAAAGTTAAATATATTCAAATATATTCAATTAAATAGAAAACAATCTATGTTTCCAGAACTGATTAAGCAACTAATTAATTTACCTGAAAACCCATAAGGGTTCTTTTCTCAAGTTCTTCTATTTCGTCATACAATGCTTTCTTGCCTCTCATCCCCTGAAATCCCATAGAAGCCCTTTTTTCCCATTCTTCTTTTATCTTATTGTGCATATCTTGGAATTCCATTGCTAAAAGTCTCTTTTCGTAATCTTGTGGATACTCGAAAATATATGTTTTTTTTCCTCTAGTACCGTAAAAGCCCAACGCAGCTCTCTTTTCAATTTCACTCAGCACCTGTAATTTAATATTTTTTAATAAAATAAAGTATAAACAACGACGACTAAATTTCAAATCAAAATCTGTTAATTTAAGATACATTAACTTGTTATTTAAAATGCTTAAATGACCAAGAATCTTTTTATAATGATTATGTTTATTTAAGAAAGCTAAACTAATCATGTGAATAGAGAAAACTAAAGAAGAAAAAGCAGAATAATTCTATAATTTATGACATCCATTTTGTAAATAATTTCATACTTAAGAATCTTATAAGTTGTTAATGTTGATCTATTATCGTCCTGAGCTCTTGCAGCATACTAATTCAATTAATCACTGAATGTTCACGCTTACCTCCTCCAAAGATTTCTTCCCTCTCATTCCTTGAAATCCCATAGGTGCACGTTTATAATATTCGTCTTCTAATATAGCCTTCTTGCCTCTCATACCCTGAAAACCCATTGGCGCTCTTTTGTCGTAGTCCTCAAGAAAGTAGGAGTCTTCAAAATCAGGTATCAAATAATCCTTTTTCCCCCTCATACCCTGAAATCCCTTCGGTGCTCTTTTGTCAAACTCATCGTGCAGAAGATTGTCCTCAATTTCGGACGCGCTCGAATCCTTATCCTGTAATTATCGGAATCTCTTTATCTTACAAATTTAAAAGATAATAAACTAAACACATAAAATTAGACTTTCCTTCTTCTTCTCCTATGTCAATTTTTATTAAAAAAGTTAGATAATAGCTTACCTGAAAATTCACTAACGTTCTTTTGGAAAGTTCATTGTGTTCTGCGACCGTAGGAATGAGGTCTTTTTTTCCGCGCATACCTTGAAATCCCATGGGCGCTCGTTTGGCAGACGCGGCATCATTGGAGGATTCCTCTGCGAATGACGAACTAGTCCAGACTGCCAGGAAAAGAACCGAACTAAAAAGCATTCTAAAACATATCGAGAATGTAGTTAATATTTGTAAAAATATATTTATTACATAATCATTTTTTCTTTAATTTTATATTTCATACAGAAGATCTTAACTCGGAAATACATGAATATTGATCATGTAACTTTTTCCCTAGAATGGAAACATAAAAAGTGAAATTTTTTATATGTATTTGTACATATATGTACAAACAAATATTATAAATTTTTACTCTTTTCGTGTTTAACATTTCTGTAAAAAAGTGACCGATACCCAGAAAGATGATCGATATCGATGCCCATAGGCATTTTACACACCAGTAGCAAAAAATGTAAATTGTTGTTAAATATTGTTTTATATGTATATTGTTCATATTCTCTTTCTTTTATTATTCTTTATGAACCTTTAAATATATAATTTTATCAAAAAAACTTGCATAAAAAAGCGTATATTAATTTAAATCTTTATTTTTTCTAAATATTGTCATAATAAACTATTTAACATATTATTCTGTTTAATATTATTTATTGGGTTTCCGCTAATTTTTTCTTCAGAAAATTGTGAATGAAAATTAAATACATATCCATAATGTTTTCAAATATTAATAAATTGGAAAGCAATCAATAATATATCAATCTGTTTTTAATAATTATTGTAATTAAGGCAGAAAAAACTTTCAAGTGATCATTTATGTAAAAAAATCATTGATGATTACTTTCGGGTTAAAAATGTGGATGCCTATTAAATTTCCACATGATAAGATATAGACATCGAGTGCCGGATGTTGTACTATTCTTGTGTTGTGTCTCATGTACATACACGAAAATCAAGCTATATCAGGTCAAATTAATTTATTGACATGTCACGTAACCATATTTGATTGTTCATCAAGAATCTAGACTAACGATCTGTCGAGTAAAACACTCAACATTCAAATAATACTAATTCTACCAGCATATTTACTATTAATTAGTGTTTGAAGCATAGAACAAGAAGTAACAAACAAACAGACATATTTGAGAGAGTAATTTAATTTATTTATTGTAGACAAAATTATTTTTTTTAAACTATTAAAAAAAATTTAATTCTAAATGAGTGATTAAATTTCTTATTTGCATAACAATTTGTCATAGTAATCCAGCTAACAATAAGTACAACGCGGGCATGAATAGAAATATTTTATCTATGTCCAGAAAGAAGATATGAGAAGCTTAAAGTACGCTTTTCATATAATACATTATGTTATGCGCAAAAATATATCATATAAGAAAATCGTATTGCGAGAAAATAATGTTTACATGAGATGTGGAACGTGTAAAATAAAAGCGGAAATACAGAAGGAAGCAAAATTGATTTTGAGATCTTAAAAGAAAATACTCGCATGTTGAATCGGGAAAACGTTTAAAAAAATGTATTGAACACAATATTATATAGAATAAAAATGTTAAATCAGAACTTATGAAGAAGTGTCTGATTGATACGGAATGAAATATTGTCCATGGAAATAATCAATTACTTTTAAAGTGGATTTAACTTGCACCAAATATAAATATAATGAAAAAAACGATGTTTGTATAATTCTGTTCTTGCTTGTTTCTCTCGAGAGATTATTCAATTTTATAAAGTTTAAAAGTGCCGCTCTTCAAAGCGGAGGCTATAATTAGCGAAGGACAGGATAAAGGCTTGCTTTTCTCAAAGCATCTTGTGCACGACGAGACCAAAGAATATCGATATAAGCAGATATCGAGAAATGGGAAAGGTACATTCCCGCTGTAAATTGAGAACGTATTTTAAATTCTTATATATAATAAAATCTTCTATCTCTCTGATTTACTGACATTCTTTCGAGATAGAATAGAAATATTTAAATGCAGATTGCTATATTAAATATATATATTACAGCTTGGTAATATAAACTTTTCTTCCATTAATCTGTATGCAAATCATGACATATATCTAATATAACTTAATTTTCTTTCCACAGTGAAATAACTTCTCTTAATCTGTGCATATAGAATAAAAACATCTTCGTGATTGCAATTACTATCATCGTCATTAAGATTGAAAATCAAATATTCTAGTAATATACTGAAGTGCACAATTTTAAATCAAATCTCATACTTCATATACCTTATAAAGTTTTTATATTATCTCTCTTATTCTTCATTCCAATTAAGCAAGTAAAAGAAATAAAATATTTTTAATTTAGTTTTAAAAAATTAACATATATAATTAAATAATAATAATTATTATTATAAATCTTTTTAGACATATAAATTATATGTTTAATTATATAAATATATTTAATTGTGCTAAAGCAAAAATCTTACAATTAGAATACAAATAATTTTACTTAATAGATTTATTAAAATGTAAATAAAAATTACATATTAGCAAGTAAATAAATATATTTTTTTGATGTCTTACATACAATGGTATTTTTTTACATAAAAATAAAGGAAAATTAATTAGTTAAAGATATTTGATAATAACATACAATAAACCTACGCGTGTACCTACATAAAAATTCGTAAAAGCTATTGACTGCAAGAGCAATACCATATTATTATTATTTTGTTTTTTATCATAAAGTATGTATATTATATTCGTCGTCGTATTATGACGCATTGATTGATTTTAATAGATCTCCATTCACAGTACTATCCGATATCTATACATAAACACGTGACATTAGCATATTATATGTTTACCACAGACGTGGTAACTAATAAATAAATACTTAAAACAGAAAATTAATATGAAAAATTTAATAATTCTTTCATTCTCACATTTAATGTACTCAAATAATTCGAATACTTTCAATTAGAGAATTTTTTCTTTAAAATTCTTTTTTAGCTTTTCATTAAAAAAAATAATTAAAATCAGTCGCTAAAACATGTCAAATTGATATAATTACTTTGTAGTTAATTCGATCGATTCTAAACAAATATTCTTATAAAAATGCGCCCTAGTAATATTCATATTCCAAATAATAAGGCGTTTAAAATCATAAGTAAGAAAATCATAACATAACATGTAAGATGTCTAAAGATATCTTAAAGATATATTTATATGAACTGTCTAAAAGATATCTAAAAGACATTCTTTTACTCCAATTTTAGACTTGTATTGTGTATGTCTGGAATATTTTTTTTTCTTCTTCACTGTAGTCTCTCGTTATATTGAAATTGTATTCTTTTCCTTTTCTTTGTTATTATTCTATACAATAGGACATACATGATGCATATATTCAATCATGATGCACATACATATGCTACATATATATTATTCAAATTAAGTGTTGCAATCAGATGTAAATTTATGTAACTAAATATTATATGTGCGTAAACTCTAATCTAAGGTCCTAAATACGCATAGTTTATCCCATGGGTTAATCCATTTGTTTATATAAATGTATGCGATTTGGAAAATATGTTAAATTGTAAAATATATTAAATGTGTTAAATTTGACATAAATTTTACACCTCCCAATGATATTACTTAAAGAAATAAAAAGAACAATTGCATTTGTAGATGTCAATTGCATTTTAGAAATCGTTTTGCTTCACGACATCGTGGGACGTGTTAATGTGCGCACGTTGTAAACTGCCGAGGTCAGCCTCTTCGTCGCGCAAAGTAAACGGAGCGAGAATTCTAGCTCGACGAGACGCTGGGAACGTGCCACGTCGGACGGGGAAGATGAGAAAAGGAGCAACATGATAAGAGAGGAGAAAGGGGTTGAAAGGTAGCGAATACGTGAGAGACTGCATTGGCTGCTGGATGGTGTGTTCCTCACCACCGATCGGTCACTCGTGTAATCATTTTAAGCAGGCATGTCCAACGCGGTTTATTCCTTTAAAGTCGATGATCAAGAACCTGAATGCTTTCACTTTCATGCAACATGATTTGTTCTCAACGCCGCATCGAAAATTCTAAACAATTACATAATACATAATAATAACGATAATATATTTTACAAAATAGATTGTATTAACTATATTTATTGTTTTCAGAGCAAATTAAATATTAAGTAAATATTACATAAATAAATTCAGAATTTTTATTTTCGAAATTTACATCATATACTGTATTGGTTCATAAAGAGGAAATTATAAAATATATTATAATCTATAACTGATGCTTTTTAATGAAAGATTTATTACATCATTAAAGATAACGATATTCAATGATTAATGTTGACATACTTAACAAAAGTTTTAATAAAATGAGTAAAGTGCGCGAATGTTTACTTTAAAACTCTATTGACCTTTAAAACATGGCGAACATTGACGTTTGTATCATATATAGTGTAGAAAGACCTAGTATATACATCGATTAATGTATATGTATAATATGTATATGTATAATCTATACCAAACACAAGGGCGTTTTACTTGAATAAATTTTTATTCTGAGAGTGAGTGAGAGAGAGAGAGAGAGATAGATAGATAGAGAGAGAGAGAGAGAGAGAGAGAGAGAGAGAGAGAGAGAGAGAGAGAGAGAGAGAGAGAGAGAGAGAGAG
>Ga0157364_1007644_pt1 | contig 11191 bp, 4 predicted proteins | sample AttsexASBM2_FD_111476 | JGI IMG/M metagenome (GOLD analysis project Ga0157364, IMG submission 111476) | Fungus gardens microbial communities from leaf cutter ant in Ribeirão Preto, State of São Paulo, Brazil - Atta sexdens ASBM2 | ecosystem: Host-associated > Fungi > Mycelium > Unclassified ...
CAAAGTCGAGATGAAAGCTCGAAGTCGGCGTTCGTCCTGCATTCGCTTGGACATCGCAGTGTCGATACCTTACGGGCTGATAGTGAACTTCATGTACTTTCATTGACCAAGGTACACAAAAAATATTCGTGATCGCAGAAAATAGCAATATAACATTATCTACACATATTGTAACTCATTAATGATTATTTACTTTTCACAGTCTATATATCATGTATTATTTATCATCTTATTCGCTTTATAAGTTTAATTTTATATCTTTTATTAATTTATAATATTAATGCGATACTATTGTCTAAATAATTAAAAAATTGTTTCCAAAATAAAGAATAGCGCAATTTTTTTCATTGTTATAAATAACTTAAAACAAAAAATTTGAAGATTAAATGCTATCGATGCAAGAACACTATAAACCTAAATATCACACTTATGTAATATTCATTATGAAATAGGTGTAACGCAATCGATATTAAAAGAGAAAAACTCAAAGCAAATTAAATTCACTTTTGGTCTCGGAATTGCCATATCGATTCGCAGGTTTTCGCGAAAAGCGGATGTTCATTGTTTCAATGATGTGATCATTTGCGCGACGAAAGAGCTATCACGTAAGAATTATATCTTACGACATACGCAACCACATTGCATAAAGATGTAACGAGTGTGACATGCGATCAATGAGACGGGTAATAAACTCGCTAGTTACGGCTGTCACTCAATTGTGAAAGAATTCCGTCTACTTCGTTTGTCATTATTCAAATGTAAATTCCAGAGCACTGTCCTCGCATACTTTCACTACCATGTTCTATAACTATAATGCAATCTTAATATTTCCTTACAATAATCTGTCGTTTTAGGGAGAGAAATAACTTCCTGAAAGTTTACTTTACCGAGTTTTTGTTTTTAAATTTAATGATTTCAGAAAAAGTCTGTTATAACAAATTCACAATAAAAAACGTATAAAACAAATATAAAATGTTTAAATACTAATAAATAAATACAAGATTTCTAAAAAAATAATTTTTATGAAATTTTACTTGAAATTTTTGATTTATTTGGAAATGTCGAACAGTTCGAAGGTGGTTAGTTTTCGTTGAAGTTCAATTTCGTTCGTCTAAACTATTCGCGTTGCTACAGGCGCGGGATAATTAGTGGAGTATTAGTATGATTCAACGTTATTATTTTTACACTGTACGATTCTCACGGCACGCGGCGGTGAAGCGTACATTAAAGTGGAAAAAGCGGTAAACTTCACTATGTTGCACTACAATATTCCGCATCACTCTTATTGCTGCCACGTTAAATGTCAAGATGTTCTCTTGTATGTATCAGGAAAGTTCTGGATTAACTCGATGATTCGTGTAATTATAAATCGATGTTTATCGCTTACATACAGTTACGTCAAAATCATTATATTACTGCGCACTATTACAGCGTAATATTGTATTAACAAAGTTATAATATATTCGATTCAATAATCAAGTTCATTTGTTAATAGATACTAGCAAAAGCAAATGTTAATAGATACTAGCAAATGCTTTAATAATAAGATAAATCTAATGTGCTGTAAAAAGATATACTTTCCAATAATAAAGGTTTTTATTTATTCTTTTGATGCACCTTATGAGCGCAAATATATTTTTCTAAAAATACATATTTAACATAACATTTAATTATCGCGTATTCAGTTGTTTTAATTAAAAATTTTTTTAAGATTACATAACATAAAAAACATTTTACACTCTTGTGTTTTGCTTATTAAAATTTTTGTATTAAATATTTTGACATAACTCTGAGTGTTAATTTAACTGATGTAACATAATGTAATACGTAAAATGTTTTTAATTTAGCACAATTTTTTAATTGTGTAATAAAAAATGCTGTTTTCTGTGTCACTTGAATCCTATGTCGAAATCATCGGCATTGAAATCTCTATCGATCGAGATCTTTAGTGAGAAATGTACCTCGCGAACGCAGACATCCTTGAGATGAAAATATAAGAACGTCTCGCACTGCGAATTACATCTCTGAAAATCAAGGGCGTTTTGAATGGTCAAGGGCTTCACTCGATTGACGCTGCGTTATGCTTGCATGTCTATCTTATAAGCAATGTCAAGGTAGAATTACTTATCATTAATTGCAATATGTATCTTATAAGGCAATGTATAATTTCTCGGCTGAATTTTTTAGGCTAAGAAATAATAATAAAACTATTACAATACAATCAATCTTATACGCATCTTCAATCATTTATAATAATTATAATTAATATTAAAAATAATGAATCATAAGAGTGAGAAAATTATAGCTTTTAATTATATCAGAATATCATTCATATTTGCATGAAAAAAATTCAGAATATTTATTTATTATAAAATAAAATGAAGAAACACAAACAAATAACTTGTTAAGAAGAAAATAATAGTATTGAAAGAAGAACAGAAAAATTCAGTTTATTTATTCCAATGTATTAACATATTCGAAAGTTAAAAAAAAGTGTACGTAATACTGAATTATTCCGTGCAGTAATTTAAACCTGCGTATTTCGTGATAACTCACGCATTTATTTAAACATGAATGTAATCATCGATCGTTATCAGTATTTTCGCATTATGCGGCTCACTGTAATATGAAGTTACGTGATGAATAAAAATTGGAAGAGAGCCCGGGAAATGCAATAGAAATTTTCAATGTCTTTGTAAGGCGAACTCGCGTGCTGCAGTTGAGGCGGAGGTCGGGCCCATGGGCGGGCCCTGCCGCTCCCGAAGGGGACCTATATAAGTAGACTCGCTCGGCGTACAACGCGATCCTATAACACAATCACTTCTGCCTCATCACCAACCAGACATGCGTCCTCCTGTAAGTATTCCTCTTTCTTCCTTTTTCTTTTCTGTCTCAATCTTTTATAAACGTTGACATAACAGAAATCACTTTGTATTCGTGGCTAAATTTAATTCCGATAATTGGAACACGTAAAAATGTTTTTGTGCAATGCTATAATGTGCTTTAATTAGCGTGAAAGATTGGAATAAATTGGAATGTATAAAAGTGAATTTTTTTTTCTGTGAATACCAGAATGGATTTTATAAAGATGTATTATATTATGTATGTGCGCGGATTATTAGCACGAAATATCGAAGTAGATTGGAATTCAAGAGTGAGTAAGAATGAAATTTTTTATTTCGTGATTATTAAATTAACTTTATAAGAATTACATCAATTTTAGTGAAAAAGCAACATGTATAAGTATCTTATAGTTATATAAAATATGTTATATTATTATTGTAAATTTTTTTTAAATATATCCTTTATAGACAGAAAAATTATAATAATCGTGTTTATGATTATTATAATGGATTTGAGAATGTGTGTGTAATTACGTTTCAATTATCGATTATTACCGATCAAATTATCATTATAACCACCATTTGCATTTTTTTAATAAAGAAACGAGTATTAACAAATGCTAAATTTTACATAGTTGTTCATTCATTTTAAAAAATTATTATAATAAAAAAAAAATTATTATAATGGCGCATTGTCTTCGCGCCATCTTGCCATCAACTTTCCTCGAATACGCGTACGAGGCCATTGGAAAGTATTCGGAATACCAACGTTTTTTTTTATGCAAATTCATGTCACCAGGTGCTGTTTCTCTTGTTTTGTCTTGGCCTTGCGGTCGCCCAGCACAATCAACCGTATCATGTGACTACACCAGTACCTATCTTAAAACAAATAAACAAGTGAGTGCCGGATTAGCATTATGTAATCGAATGAAAGCGACGCGACGCAATAGAATACCTTTGAATTTTTTTCTGTGTAAAGTTACTATAATATTCTTTTAAATTTTTGTTCCAAAATTTATTATTTTATTTTTATAATTTTGGCAAATGTGTTCCGAAAAACAAATTGCAGAATATAAACTGACATTAATTTTCAGACACAATGAGGATGGTAGTTACAGTTACGGTTACGAGGCAGCGGACGGCTCGTATAAAATTGAGTCCAAGTATCCGAATGGCGAGATTTATGGCAAATATGGCTTCGTCGATGACACCGGGAACGTGCGTGAGGTCGAATATGGCGCGTCCAAACGTGGTTTCGAGCCAGTCGGTGCTGGGATTAACGTGCCTCCGCCAACCTTGACCGGTAACAGCATCGCCAGCAACGCGAATGAGCCTGAAGATGATGGACAGTACCGCGAGGATCCGTCGATCTATTACACCGATCCACGTTTCACCAATGGAGAACGTTATGAAGTGCCACTCAAGTACAGACAACAACCGATCGCCTACAATCCGCCGCAACAGATTGCACCGGCTGCTTATAATCAAAAGTGAGTCGCAATAAACTTTAGCTTTAGATGTTAGACTATCTCAAAAATGTTCGTCTTAAATTTTAACACAGATTCCTAATAAATTTTGCCTCTGTATTATCGATATCATAATTAATACCAAAAAATTTGAAGCATATTTCGAATGTGACATAAAGATTACTTTCTATTGAAAATTTGTCAATTAGGAATTATGTGACTTATTACAATTCTTAATATTGTTTTACGTGGCTTCTGTATTAAATTTTTCAGTTGTATTTGATAGATTATGGAGTATATTAATTTTTATTCGGTTCAATTAGTCATTAAAATGCACATAGGAAGATCAATTCACCGTGGAGAACGCAAAGAGATAACGAGCGGGTTAAATGTCAAGTGAATCACTTGAAAGTACAGAAATCGTGACTTGCTCAACTTGTGGGAAATCAGTTGCACTTCTATGCTTCAACGGGAATGGGAAAGGAATCGGATAAATCAATTTTTCAAATTTTCAGGTATAAAACCCCCGTTAATTACCGACCGGCAGCAGTGAAGTCGCGATTCCAACCGGAATATCGACCGCAATATCGATCGCAGTATCAAGGTCAGCAACTGCAATCCGTGTACCCTTCGCCTACGATTCCGGCCGGTCTTGAAGGACATAGTGCGACCAACATCGGTATCAATGCCGGATTGGCATCTTATACGGTTAATTACAAATGATAAAAAAAGAGGATGAAAAGAGAAAGGGAATCTAGCAATCATATACAGGATTGTATATTATTTATAGATATTCTGAGATCGTTACTGAGCATTTATTTCATTACTGCACGTAAAAACTGTTAATGTCGCCGTTGGAATATTTTCGACATACTGATTTAGTGATAATTTAGTGATAAGTTGCATCACACTATAAGCAGCCTACATATATTTTAGATCGTATCTGCCTTCTGTCTCGAGTTTCGAATGAGACAGTATTTTCTACCTCTTGTTCTCCGACGTTTCCTCTTTCGCTTCAGGAGAATCTCTACCTTTCTTACTAGAAAATTATATTTTTTCCATGATTTACTTATGCTTAAGCTTAATTTTAACTTATACGTATCTCTCCATTCTTTTTATTTAGTAATGATACGTATTAATATTTAATTATCTTGGCTGGCAGTGACTGGATTAGTTGGGATTTGATGGATATTCTTTGTGTGGAAAATATTCATTGAATATTTATTCTTGAAGATTACTCGTACATTCTCTTTTATATCACAAAAGTGTGAAAAAAATCAGATTTAAACATTGTTGCTTCTTTCCTATTGTTTTATATACTACTATAATTTTATATATTACTATATTTAGGTATATAGTATATAAAAATGGAGCGATTTTCTAATTATTCAATAAGATATCAATCAAGAATAATCCAGCATCCTTCGAATGGTAAATCTTCTGAGGATTAATATGTGTGGAATTAATTTACATGATGTCCGCAATCTTTATCTGAAAAATCTAAAATACGCGTTATATTTGCAAATAATTTAGAATCGACGTCCAAATGTTAATTCATATTTAACTGTACAATATATGTAACAAAAAAATATTATACAATATTGCGTTAATTAAAATAAGATTCAATTACGAGATCAGTAGCAATGATTTTATCTGAAAAATGCGTTGAATTGACTTGAATCGATTATGTCCGTTTCAAATAATATAAATTAATTTTAATCTCAATTCAACTCTTCATTTTTTTCTAGTTTTAAGAATTAGAAAAAAATGAAAAGTAAATTGAACTAAAATTAACGTCTACATTGGTGGAAACAGGTAATTATACTGATCAATATATATACAGAGTGTTCTAGGAAGAAAGATATTTTGGAACATGACGGTATCAGTTATTTTAAGTAAAAGTGTTCATATGAATGTATGTTCTATTTCAAATAGTTCATGTATTCATTGATATTAATAATGGAATATTAAAAAATTTATTGTATTATAAACTTTAAAAAATGTGTCATTTGAACAATGAATTATTAAAAAAAGTAATCTCTTTCTTTCTAATAAATTCTTGATTTTAGTTCATTCAATCTCGGAAATGTTTGAAATAAAATACACATTCATGTACGAATATTTTTACTTAAAATGATTGACCATAATTTCCAAAAACATTGACCTTTCCTCTTGGGACACCTTGTATAATCGAACAATCTAATCAATATATTCGACAAATTCACATGTGCAAATACACTAGTGCAAATGCACTAGTAATGGAGATTCCTAGGTCCTTATTTGATGGTTGAAAATGCAATTAACATTTTTTTTGCCAGCATATGAAGAACGCCATCGAATTATATCGGGACACACCCAAGAATTTTATCGTTGAGTAATATCTAAGGTCTTAATGTTACCTTCGCACTCGGCCTTTCCGAATGCACGTACAATAAAAATTCATGTGTACTGCGAATCGGATCCGCCATTCGTTCTTTTCTCCGCATTCCTTTAAATTTTTAATTTTCCCCACAGTTATTTCTCACACATTTCTCATTATTCTTATTGGATACTAACCTGTTTTTGCGTTACAGTAAAAATATAATGGCATACATTTTACATTTGCGAATTATGCTTTAATGATAAATATAAATATTATTTAATTATAAAGAGATAATTAGAATTTAAAAGTTTATTTTATTATACTGTTTGCGTTTGTAAAAATCGCATGTAAAACTACATTTTAAAAATAAGTCAAAATAACAAAATAACAAAACTTTAATTAAAATGTTCACAATTGCTGATGAAGTGATATAAAATTCTTTTGAAATTAATAATTTAATTTAGATATATAAAAACATAATCTTAATTTTGTAATATAAGAAAGATGTAATATATTCAGTAAAATACAACATATTGCTTTTTTTGTATTCCATTATCCTTTCATGATGAATGTGAATTCTTACGTGGACATAAGGAACAGTTGGCTCGTGCCAGTATTGTGTTTTAGCTTCTGGTTTAGAATCCTAATCTCCGCACGCATGGAGTTTACACGTCGCGCATACCTGATATGTGGAGAGTGCCACGAACCACCGCCCAAGTCCACCTTTCACAATATAATCCACGATCTACTCGATTCCGCGAGATCAGCATCTACGACTCAATCGAGCACATGTTTATCGAAGCATCAATTCTGCGAGAGAAAAATTCATACGGCTCTTTCTAGATTTCCGTAAACACAATAGAATCATTAAGAGATCACGTTAATTATTAAGATAATAAAATTAATAAACTTGTAGATATATGATTAGGAAAGACAAATAAGAATATTAAATAATTATAATAAAGTATTCGCTTGGCGCGTCAGAAAAATAAATCAATTTATTTATCGCTAATTTAATTTTGCGTAATATCAAACGCCAATTAATTATCATGATGCAAACGCATATATAAAACTCATATACTTTTTGTAATGATATTTTTAAAAAAGTATTTCTTATATATAAAAAAGAAAGTGTACGCAATGTTACATTTGATGACTTGTCGATACTGACGATCGAGTTTTCATTTCTCCTTGTCTTCGATGTATTTTCACTATGTGACACGCGTGCATGCAATACAGTGATTCCGCGTTCACTCTTAAGACATTCTGATGCAAGGCGTGGTACGACGGACTGGTGCGCCAGATATCGCCAGAACTTGCTTTCCTTTATTGGCGTAATGAACACGTATAACTTTCCTCTTTTTGTCGCAGCTACATAATTATAAAGTAAGTCGATTCGCGCTAAGTTAGCTGAAAGTCATTTGTACCTCCTATTAAAACGCGATATAATATTGCATTAAAATAACTAGCATTTTATTTATTTAATTATTTTATTTATTTGTTTATTTATTTATTAAATTTTCTTTCTTTAATTTTCAGTTCACGCTACAGTTTATTGAAACATGTTATGAATTGCAACGAAGATTGAATAAAAAAATTAGCGATTCGTTTCATAACTTGTACTAATGATTATTCATGCAGCAAAATAATTCACACACGTGACTCTTAATATTAATAATTACAATTGAATAATTACAATATTTTTTTATTTGCTCGTGAATAATTCACACGTTAAAAATTTATAATAAAATTTAACATGAACTATTTATTAATATAAATGTAGGAAATGTATTTTCTTTATAAAATTCTTTTTTATATTCCTCTAATATATATCGTAATATATATCGTAATATATTAACGTATATCATAGCATGTTGATTTTTAATATTGAGCTCATTATAATATAAGTAATTTTTCATAAAACTACTTAATTTTATTAATATATGCGTTGGTAACACAATAAAAATTACAATAATTCTACAATTTAGTTCTACTTGATTAACATTTTTTTATAATGCATATTTCAATGTAAAAAAATAATTTTTAGGGAAATTACTTCTAAGAATGTTTTACTATGTTTTTAATGTTATACCTGCAATGTTATACCTCTTGACTAAATATAATAGTTGGTATTACATAATAAAATAATAAATAATTTATATGTAATTGTGCGTATGTCTATATGTACTGATTTTTTTTTACCGAATACGCACGCGTGCCACGATAGAACAACTTTTACGTTTTAGATAATTCAAGCGTTAATCGTATCACCTTCTCTTACTAGCGAGAACAGAACACACCATCGAGTTTTTGCGGACTTGAGATCCAGTTCTTGCGCGAACCGTGATCGAGTTGTCGTTAAGCTCGGCAAATCCTTTCCGATTGTTGCATAAAAATAGAAAGTCGTAATGTTAATCGGAAGAAGCTGCTAGCTTCAAATTGTCATCGAACCGTTAAAAAAAATTGTGCATTTCAATATCCGGAAAAATTGTCATTAATAACCGAATATTCTTAATTATGTTGAAATCTTGTTGGATTATTTGCGGCAAAAGCTGAGATTGACTTTTGTTGCAAATCGTTAAAACGCCAGTGACAGTTACATAATAAAAATGGCATAAAAAAACAGAGACGCAAGAGTAATGTACATCGTGAATAGCATTGTTGGACATCCTACGATTTCATATCAAGGAACTAATTTGACCTGAGATGATCTATATAGTAAATGTCAGGGCTAACAACACTGCTACTATTTTCGAAGACAGCAACTTGTGAAAGGCGAAACTTGAATACTTCATAACAAATTATGCAGAATTCTGTGCATATACATATGTGTTCAGTATAAAATATTATGACTGGATAATATTATACTTAATGGAATTAAAGGGAAATTTACAATAAGACCTATCACTAAAAAAAATGATCTTGCAGTTACAGCGAAAATTATCTAAATATGAAAAATAGCTGGAATAGATAAATTTCTAGCAAGTACTACGATATGTATTGCATCTAATCATATAGGTGGCAGAGACAGAATTTAGATTTGTGCTATAAATTCTATACGTATGATACATAATTTTCTATTAGATACAGCTATAATTCTAGCTGAAGCAGCAAAATATTTTTTTGTGTAATTCGCTCTTTCTCTAACAATAAATATTATTCGAATATTATGTATCCGATACGTTTCTATGTTGCAATACAATATATTAAAGAGAAGCGATATTATAAATTTTATAATCATTTTTAAATTATCGAATAACACAAAATCTAAAATGTCATATAAGACATTTTTAAGTCGCCTTTTAGACGCAAAAAAACGTCTTGACCCGTTTTAGACACTTTCGTAATTATTTGAACGTCTAAAAAATATTTTCGCATGTAAAAAAAAATATTTTCACATGTATAAAAAAAATTCTTTTTATAATACTAATCTTTACTTTAATATGTTTCTATTTTCCCTAATCAAAGCGATCGGCATTGTTGACGTCGTGAATGTCATCTACTAATTCAATGAAGTTAAAATGATATAATCGAAGCGATCATATCATTTGATGTAGCCAATGGTTGAATCAATTGATCTATTACAATAAAATTTTTTTTTAATGATTGTAAAAAATTGACCGATATATTGCTCCCTTTCACCAAACGACATTGGAGTCACCGTGAAATCTTCGATGAAACGAAACTGTAAATGCAGACATAATATAGGACATTCACGGACGATTATCGCGGTTCTTAATCGTGGAGTATGCCTCGTAGAAGTCATCATTAAACCACATCGCCATAATCACATCAAGAATCTTGAGGAGGCATTTGCATTACATAAACATGAGAAATAAAAAAATTTCTCTTTTCTTTTTTTGAAAGAAAATCGTACGTTTATATTTTATATATTTTATATACTGTATTTTATGTACTATAAATATATCAATATAAATATATGTCAGTTTAAACTGTGATGTTACTACTCTAGCTTCAATTTAAGACTGTGTTTCAAGTAATCGACGTACAATTTGCTTAAACTGGAAAATGTATCACAAGAAATATGATTAAGCAATAAGTGAATCATCCTAACCGAATACAACGTTTTCTATGTATTTAATTTATTGTTCAATTTTCATTTAATAAGTAAATATACATTATCCCGCGTGCACAAATATCTATACTATTGTTTCATTATAGTTATACTTTATTATATCAATATAATTTTATACATAAAAAAAAATTTACTGAACTTTATTAAATATTTGTTTAAACAATACTAAAATAAATATTTATCACAAATGTCAAATGTTGTCATGTTAATTTTAATTTTATTATATTCTGAAAAATAATAATATAAAAAACGTTAGGTTGCAGTATGATAAACTGCAAAAATCGATATAAAATAGGAAGTAATGTTCCTTTTTTCATAAGTATTATACATTATTTATTTATTATAATATTTTAATATCTACTTGAACAGTGATTATTCGTGTAATTTATATAAGAATGAGTGAATACAAATACAATGGCGCTGC
>Ga0157364_1007645_pt1 | contig 11191 bp, 6 predicted proteins | sample AttsexASBM2_FD_111476 | JGI IMG/M metagenome (GOLD analysis project Ga0157364, IMG submission 111476) | Fungus gardens microbial communities from leaf cutter ant in Ribeirão Preto, State of São Paulo, Brazil - Atta sexdens ASBM2 | ecosystem: Host-associated > Fungi > Mycelium > Unclassified ...
AATATCGTTTCCGTCGCATAAATCTGATTAAAAATAGAATATTTACATCGTTTTTGTTTCTAGCGAAACTTTCGTGCTAAAAATTTCATTGGGTTTTACTTGAAAACTTAAACTATAGCGAAAACATTTACGCTGCGGATAAATTAGTTGCAAAAAGATCTCGTCTCTCCTAGCAGAAGCGTAATTATTGAATTATACAAAATTACAAGATTACAAGAAATTGCCATCGGTAAAAAAACGCTTTGCGATAGCCACTGAGGATATTAAAATTGGCATAACGAGCCAGTCATACATGCTCGTTAAGTATTTGTTCGTCGCACTAACGACATTAAAGTTCTTGCTCCGAAATAACCGCGCTCGCCATTAGACGGTGCATTTTTCGTCAATGAAAAGTTGCAACCTCGGTCTAGAATGTCGATGACGAGAAAACCTGAGAGTGACAGGGATGGCAAAGAGAACGGCGGGTGAAAGAGGAAAAATGTGTCACAGGCAATCTGTACGTAACGAAGCCGGCATTAAAGACCGGTACTACCGGTACTATTGAAACATTCGTACTTCTGTACATTTCGTCCTGTTTGCACGCTCTATCGCGCTCTTTGAAGGTTCCATTTTACGGCTAACATTGATTGTTGCTTTTCATTACATTAATTTAATTACACTCGATCGAATCTCGACGTAAAAAAAAGTTCGTCTATATAAATATCTAAACAAATAAGGGAGTTCCGAAAAATTTATTTTTCATTTTTTCTATCAGATTGGCAATATCATTAAGTTCCTATCATTAGATGCGTCTTTCGAGCAATATAAATTGCAATATGCATAATGATGAACCACTTGAGATTGAACCACTTGAGATAAAAGGAAGCATTCTCTTTTCTATTTTTTCTTTGAATTTCATTCTCTTTGAATAGAAATAATTCACCATTATACAATTTGGAGATTCATCTATACTGCACTAAAAGCGATTTCATTATTGAATGAGTGGAGGATTGAGGCTTTAAAAGAAGCCTCCAACTCCACCGGAAGGTAATCCTCACGCCAACGTAACATCGAATATACGGCGAATATAATCAGTAGTGAGTTTGTTAGACCCGTAAATATCGGTATCTTCATCGCGAACTGTGGGCAGCATTCTGCTATCTCGTAATGGATTCCAGAACGGACGTTACGCAAGTGTTGGGTCGTGTCGTTTGTACGTACACTCCGAAAGGTATCTTCCTCTTTCACGAATCCGCCCGGTTACAATCCGCCTTCCCCCTCCCTTAATCTAAATGCCGACATAGACTTAATTAAACGGCCACCCATTCTTGCATATAACTGATCGTTTCCTTAATCGGATCGTTTTTACTGTCTGCGGATGTAGGGCGACACAGAATATGCACGTAAACTGGGAATTGAGTTAGTCGCAACTCGAGGGACGCGTCTAATCCACGCGAAACGATATGCACGTCTCCTTCTCATCGTCCTGCATTTATTTCAGTAGACCTGAGGGAGACAGAAGACAGGAGTATAGTTCGCGTACTTGCAGTGCGGTACGCCTCATGTGATGTAAAATACGGATGCACCGTAGTGCATTTGTTCCGAGTTGCATCAGGGGTAAACTGTCATGATTGGCGGTACAACTCGAGACGACGGAACATACTTTATGCCGGTTTATTTTGTTTCGAGTCTTAGTGACAACTTTGATTAATTAACAGCTAGTTGACATCTTTAGTTGCTTCTTGAGAGAATATGAGAGGGTTGTACGACTGTATAAATATAGAAATGACATTTCAGCAGTTATGATTAATTAATGCTATTGAAACTTGAACTGACAACAACAAGGTTACTTGATAACTACTTGATTAATAATTGAAAATTAAATTAATTATATAATTTGAATAATACAATTAATAATATGGTACCTGTAATGAAAGAGTATTATTAAATATGGATATTGCTAAATTTAATGAAATTTATACAGTTCATTATTATATTTATCACTATTACATTTATCATATTTAGTTCATATTTAATAGACGGTCATTCACTTTTAATAGACAATCGCAAAAGAATTTCACTGCAGTTTGCCTACCAAAGTTAAACCGTAATGACTCTTAGAATACGTGGAAGCACAGAAATTATCGCTCTTTGGCAGGTAGTTTCCAAAGTGCAACTCCTTTGTCAGCACTGTTATCTTAATTGTGGTAGTCGTATATGCACGGTGGAACAATGTACACACGTGGCATAGAGTGACACAAGAAAATTGTCACTCCCAGATTCATCGAATCGTTCGTCCAATTTCGCAAGCGTTTAGCAAATGATCGAGGAATTCATTGAACGTGAATCCTGCAATTTCGAAGCGATTCCAACAATGGCCATTCTCTCTCTCTCTCTCTCTCTCTCTCTCTCTCTCTCTCTCTCTCTCTTTGGAAAGAGTGACACTATGTGACTCCAGACAATAACGCGGCGAACGTAAATTACCTCTTTGCAAGGTGGCGAGCGCAGGAGAAGCTTCAATTTGAATAGTGAGCAAAATGAACAATACGTACGATATGTCAACTGAATTAGGTCAATATCCGGTATATGATGGTCATCCCGAAGTCGTTTCGCATTAATTTCTATATAAAAAAAATTTGAATTGCGTAAATGAATCTCTTATGGAGCCATAAAACGAAACCGATTATATCGTTCTATCAAACTTTGCATTAACTCTGATTTTTTATTTATTATATTTTATTGCATGTTAACAATATATCTTAATTATGCAATATAAATCCGATTTAAAAAAAATATGAAGATATATAATTATATAAAACAATAGTTTATCTGAACTAAATAAATTTGAATGTCACACATGGCGTTCAGCAAAAAAAAAACGGCTTTGCAATATACTATTATTGTAAGATTCTTTTTTTTGATTGATTTATTTAGATCCAATGAGAAATTAAGGGTAAGAATCAATCGTAATAAACAATCTCGCAACAGTTCTAAAAGCTTCTTTTTTCTCTGCTATTAATTAATTAATAACGTAGTTATTAATTTCGTGTAATAAAGGAATAAACAGAGATTTAGGTTTTGCATTCCAATAATCTACAAAACGAGAATTCTTTTGAATAAAACATTATCTCTCTCAATAGCAAATTTGTTTTAGTATTATGTCGCTTCGAACTTCTAATGAATTGAATTCTGCATTAGGTTTGCTGTGGTTATCGTGGCATTTTAATTGGCACTAAGTGGCACAACGCTCTGCTTTGTAACGCAGGCATTTCAACTTTAAGCGGTAGCGCAATGCAAACAACACGTGGCATAGTTACATAAAATCAAAGTTTCCTAAAATCAAACAATCGCTCGTGTGATCATTGCAACTGTTAGTGAATTTCGACAATGTGCATTGCCTGCAAATACGTGAGAAAAACGACATGAACTCGCGTGCGTGTAGTGCACGCGTGTTTACACACATTTCAGAAACATGTCCTCCGAGTGAGTGCCACGAAAATTATGACTGACAAGGCGTATCCTGCGAAAGCTGCTGCAGCAGTTGAAATATGCACGCAGTGCATACATAGTGTTGCACGGAATCACCGCGACAGAAAGTAATTGTTCCTACTGTAGCTCTGCTACCAGATATTAGGCCATACGTCACTCCGATGGAAGCGATGAATTATCCAACATCTTGTACGCAATTCCAAAAAATCAGAATTTTAATTAGACAAGATCTATTCTCTTTAGCTGCGCTTAGTTACAATTCTATTTAATCGATACGTCTCATTATTTAATTGCACTTATTTTATTTTTTGTAATATTTTTTTCATAATAAATGTCTGTTAATTAAGAAACATAAATTTATTATGATTTATAACAGCTAGAAATTAAATCATAAATTTTCAGCTTTTGTAAAATTTATATTTAAGTGGCAATTTGCCCAATTTTTCAATTCGTAAAATGGCTGGACCATGTGAAATAGATTAACAAAATATTCTCAGCGTGATAAGATACTCTGTCCAAAAGTTTAAATAATTTGTTTAAATAATTAAAAAATGTTTAAATAATTTTCAGAGAGTACATTCCAAGTGACGCTACAGAAAAGCAGTCGCGGTCTCGGCCTGAGCGTTTCCGGTGGCGGCACTGCAGGACCCATCAGGGTGAAAAGACTTTTTCCTCAACAACCTGCTGCTCTTTCCAACAAACTTCAAACTGGCGATATACTACTGGCTGCCAACGGGAGGCCGCTGACTGGTCTCACCAATTACGTGAGTAATCAACCAACTACAATTGAAAATCAATGACAGACAGAAATGAATGAGCGAATCCAACTATAAATGAATCAAATTAATAAATGAAAATTTACATCTTGCTGCGACGTATAACGTTTTATAAATAATCCTTTCACAAGTTTCGAGTCGAAGTTTACTCGGGAAAAAATTAAGAATATTTCATAAACTAATTGGTTAAAATGGTAAATAAAAGATTAAAAGTTTAACGTAAAAACAAAGAAATATACCAGTTTCTAATTTTTTTCTAATATTGTATTATTGTACAAATGCAGATAGTTAAACACAATATCAAAAATATAATAAATAATATACATAAATATATCTATATTTTTTCTTGGATTTGAATTTAGACTTGTTATAATAAGTTAATTTTTATCAAATTTACGAGTAAATGCATGATTTTTCACCTCTCAACGACTGCGTAAAAATATTTGTTTATTTTGCTGATAACAGAGATAGCAATGTCCAAGGCGGAAGTAACGTCCTGAAACAATTGCTGATATTAGATAAACAGTAAAGTCCGCACACGCGCGCACGCACACACACACACACACACACACGCACACGCACACGCACACGCACACGCACACGCACACGCACACGCACACACACAGGCTCTTACATGCACTGAATACTCAGTAGTAACGATTCTCGACTGGCGGCCTCAGCCTTGCTCTCTTCTCGCGACTCTCGCGAAGATTTGCATTGAATTAGCATAATACAGCTACGCCCGCGAGCCCCAGCGAAAGGATAGACGTTATCTTACGTGTACTTGGCAGCTTGTCCCACGAGGGCAAAAGCAATACTGTCTTCTCCTGCCAGTATATACGCAATGCGTATGCACGCGTCGTAAACTCGCACGTTCTTGCAGTTTCGCACATTCTCCGCGAAACACGCAGTCTTAGCTGCGGAAGACGTTAAAACGTTGACTTTATCTTAACTCGATTGGTCTGTTTTATTACAGAATACCAATTGCGATCGCGTTCAACCGCAGTCGTTGAGAAATGAAAGATCATGCATTCACTGCTCATTAAATGTAAATTTGATAAAAAATGAAAGAAAATTTATGTCAAACGAAGAAATATACAGGAAATATGATTTACTTTTTTCGGAATATAAACGTTGAAGAATTTTTACTTTTGTAATTTCTTTAATCGCACCGTCCATGAAATAGAAAACATTCATGATAAAAGATCGAAAGAAAGATAAACAACTTCTGAAAGTTTCAAGAATTTTATTTGTAAAGAAATATTAGCATATAAAACCGTCAATGATATCCCGTTGTTATAGAAACTGCCGAAGTCCATTAATTTGATAATTTGTCTATTTGATAATTTTCTTTATTTTCAATTAGTTAAATAATATCAAAATAATATCAAAACATATCATACAAATATAAAATAATATCATATAATGTCAAAACTTGTTGATGTTTCCTACCTGGAAAAATCTGGAATTCTCAATTTCTTTTTTTATTTATATGTTGATAATCAGAAATTTTTATAGAATTTTATTGATACTCAGGAAAATTTTTGGAATTTTTAAATTCTATTTCTTTTTTAATTCTGTCTCTGTTTCTTTGGTCTTTTTTTTGATAATGCAAAATGTTGACAATTAAAAATAAAGTATGGTATATAAGCATACTGCATATCTGTGTATATTCATGTGTATAGTCTCATGTGTGTCACGAATGTCTTTTTATAAAAAAAAAACAGGGTGACAATAGAAGACAATACTCACAATCAGCAGAGTAGAATGACTCTAGTGAGTCTTTTCATATATTATTCTATATGTTTCACGACTTCAGTTGTAGAAAACGATACATATAGTCTTATGGAATCTCTTCTATCAATGTACAATATATAGTTTGTTTGCGTTGTTTATATTTCAATTTATTTCAAAATTGCATTTAAAAATTTTCTAATCTTATTTAGAATTTTTAACAAAAATAAAAAATCTGTGAATTTGCAAGAAATTTTTTTACAAGATTTCAGTAAATATCCTGCAAAAGTTATTCTAGTTTGTATCATTACAATTATTTGTATTATACATATTATTATATATTACAAATATAATATGATATAATATATTATATATATTATATTATATTATATTTGTAATATATAATATATATATATATATAAAATATATATATATATATATATATATATATATATATATTACATATTTTCAACTTAATGTATATTTAATACAAAAATTTTAAAAATTGAAATAATTAGCAAAGCTAATATGACATCAATTTCATTTAAATTTTGACTTAAAATAAGATAGATATATATTTGGATGTTGAAAAGAGAGAAAGCGGAGATGCTGAGTGCAAAAAGCATCACGAACAGACCTCATATCAGCACTTTCCTAAATATAATATTTCTCATACATTATCAAATTTTACTTCTCAAAACCAGTTTCGTTTCTGTTACAAACCATCACAACACAGGCTGTTACCGCCAGTAGCTTTTCATATCACCGGAAACTTCTACTACAACTCCTCTAAAGAAGATGACGTCGTCGACGCCAGGACTTTGAGAGCATTATCTTTGTGTTATGGGAAACTCGTGCATAATCTTATTTCGATGCTACTTGTTGCAGGAGGCTCTCGAAGTTCTGCGTATGACGCCTAGCACGGTGGAGCTAGTAGTATGCCGACTTCCAGGAGATAGTAATGTCACGCCACCCGGTGCACCACCGCCACCCCCAGCAAGGAGAGAGCCGTCATCGTTACGTTTACTCAACCCCCTTCCGCCCCTGCAGATCGAGCCCTGCGGCGTAAGTAATATTCCACTTAAACTACACTCCATGAATACATTATACGTTTGTCGCACCATCGTTTCTGGAATGAATAAGAATAAATGGCTAAAAAATATATCAGACGATTTAATAAAATCTACATAAAAGCATTTAATAATTCTATAGACAAAGATAAAATATCATTTTATATACACAGAAACAGTTTAATATCATCGTAATAATTATCTTTATTCCTAAAGATAATTATTTTATGATTAATAATAATAGAGTTTAATTCAATGTGAATTTTATCAATATTATGGTCTGTGGACGTTATTTGGCGATAACGTAGGTATAAATGTAGATGTTAACAAAGAGATTAATTTTGAATATTGTGTACAGGAATAGTACCTACATTTGATGAGAGAAATAATATTTATAATAAAATCTGTAATATATACAAATAAATATATATACAAATAAATAATTATTCATAAGCAATGCGTTTCAGAGAGCCAATACATCCCTAGAGAAATATAAATATAATAACATATAAATTTGAATAAATGAATAAATTGGTTTGACTCCATTTTAAACTGCGATAAAAAATACTAATTAGATTATCTAAAATAGATTTTATTTATGAGGTTTAGTTTCTGAAACTTAACTTCATTATCGTAGCGCAATTCTCTTTCGAACATGTGATTAAGTAAAGCGATAAGTTCGAAATATACCTCGTATATGTATTATATATTAATTCCAATATTTGATTATCCCGAGGAAACTTTAATATCGATCCTTCAAGTAATACTCACAAACAATAGCGTACGTACATACATACTATATTCGTTACTATAGTTGTAAAGAGAGAAATGTAAAACGTTCAATCAGATATTCCGCACGTGCATTCCGATTCGATAAATATATATTTTTTTTTGAGCACACAGCTACAAAAATATAATTTTTTAGCATTTATGACGTTGTATTATTCTATTGAAAAACATATTGAAGTATCTGCAATGACATAAATCAGTAAAAAAAAAATGATGTTCATATATTCACAAAATCTTTTGAATTTTCTGCTACATAAAAAATTAATCGATAAAGAATTAATATATTCTTCAATTAATATAATTATGTAGAATTTAAGATGAGACAAACGACGAATGCAACTTCCATTTATAAGAATTTACAACAACGCAACGCAAAAAAAAAGAAATTAATCAATAAAGAATTAATATGTTCTCCTATAATTAATATAATTAATATAGAGTTTAAGTTAAGACAGTGAATGCAACTTCCGTTTACAGGAGTTTGACATCGAGATGACAAAAGTCGGCGGTAGTCTTGGTTTCACTCTAAGGAAGGCAGACAGCAGTGCTCTGGGCCATTATGTGCGTGCACTAGTCCGAGAACCGGCGCTGAGCGACGGCAGAATTCGACCGGGTGATAAGATCGTCGCAGTTGACGGTGCACCGTTGTCGCCGATGAGTCACGAAGAAGCGGTCCAGCTGCTACGGCAATGCGGACCGACAGTAAAGCTGCGGCTGTATCGTGATCTAGCGCAAACCCCCGTTTCGGCGCTCTCGCCTACTGAACCCGATCACCCTCTCCGTCCACCACGAACAAGTTTGAGGTACATCTCAATCGCACAATTGGATCATTCGTCGTATCATACTTATACAGAATATGTACTGCAATTGACAGTATTTTATAATGAAAAAATGACGATTTTAGATTTTAAAAAATAAACTAAAAGTATAAATTGAATTAGAAACTGTTTAATTGAAAATTTGCGCAAAAACTTTAAAAAATTTATGCAAAAACTTTTTTATTATTATCAAAACTTACTTTGATCCAATATACTTCTTCGCTTATTTGTAATAAATTGAATTCTTCTCGCACGAGATTCTGTTCTGAAAAACATTAATTTTGTAAATTATAGGAAATTACTAACGAATAATTGCATTTGCAGAATGGTGCAGTCTAAGATTTAAAAATTAAAATATTTGATTATTTGAAATAAAAAGAGCTATTAAAACAGTTATTAATATTGGTTATTAGTATTACAGTTATTAGTATTACAGTTATTAATATTGGAGTAAGATGTGCGATGAAAAGAAAATCGATAAAGAATATTATCAGTAGGCAGACAAAATATATAGTAATAATTTCAGATATTGTAAATATTAAGAAAAACTTACAGAGATCTCAATTTTGTTGCTATTCTTTTTCTGTTTGATTCTGTATATCTATTGACCTATAAAAGAATATTTGATAGTAAATCTGATTTCAATTCTATCTATCGTGGATGTTCCTTTATGCTTTCATATTATATGCAATCCGTTTCTTCAGTAACTAAATCGCATATAAAATCAATTTATATTCTTTCATGTAACAGAAAATATCACTTGATAAAAGATCGCAGATGTTTGCATTTTATTATAAATCGCTTGCTAACATAATCATTTCCAGCTAAAATACGGATCGTATAATCTTCTATATTAATGAATCGTAGCTCATTATATTCCATATTATTTTCCAATAGACAAGAAGCTGTGGATATGCTGTGTGACTTAGCAGTCCGGAAACTGTCACCTGGTGCATCGAGTGGATCTAGTAGCTGCAAGCAACAATCACCTGGTGCGTCATGCAATTCGCCCCGAAGACTACGTCGACTTGCTACGCGTACTCCCACTGCCGAAACCGATCGAGGTAAATAATTAATTAACAATACAGGCAAAAAGAGTTACAAGTAAATTAATAAAGCTAAGAAAATATATATAGGATGCTTAAGTTAAAAAATAATTAAAAGCCATCAATGAGATAATGAGAATATTTCAATAATCGATTCTGTATCAATTTTTCCGAATATTCCGGAAACGAGAATATAATCTGTAAAATATATTCTCTTCGGAAATTCTCTACGGAAGGATTAGTGAATATCAGTTGTTACTCCAGAAGTTTCCAGTTACGTTAAAGTGACTATAGAACATTTAGCACCGAGCTGTCTCTCGGAATTATCTCGAATCGCAAGGGATTGGGGCAATCCTCGATGATAGGACCCATAGCTAGTTTCTTCGTGATAAAATCTCTTCACGACAAGTGTTCTCCATGCCGCAGAAATTCCCGAGAGCAAGTTGCACGACGTGCAAACGACGTCGTCGACGGCCAGCCAAGCGGAGACCACGTCAGACTCGGACCAATGCTCCGTCAGGACGCAAATCACCAATTCCCAGGCGAACACACCTGCGACCGACATAATCGATCCACCGCCGCTCTACGACATCTACTGCGACGTCGACGACGAGTCGAAGACAACGTCGAACAATGCAGCAGCCAGACCTCGCTTTCTCGATTTATCAGCGCCGCAAGGTAAACCGCATTTCCAGTTTTGCAGCGTTGATTCTGACGGCGAATATCCAGGGGACGGCGACGTGATCCTGGCCGAGGCGGAGTGTGGCCGATTAGCCGAGCCGAGCTACAACGATGACAGAAGCGTGACAGTACTGTCGAGCGACGAGCACGACAACGATCTGCCGTCCGAGCCGGCCTCAATGCCACCGGTGCTCTCATCCACCAGTAGCACCAGCACCGCCGCTTTCAGCTACAAGAATCCGGCTTACCAGAGCGCCAATCCAGCTTGCGGCAGCGCCGGCAGCGATCCAGCTGGAACCAAGAGCAAGGCTACATACTCGAGCGATCAGGACATTCCGGGTAATTATTTCATACTGTTCTTGTTTCATTGCTTGTTTCTATCCCAAGAGGTTGATAGATTAATGGAATCAAATCTTGATTGATTAATGGTGTATCTTGTTGACTCGTTTGCTTACATTCAGTATCTGAATCAACCATCTTATAGCATCTTAGTGCGATCTTTATGTAATGCTTATACAAATCTTAGTTGAATTCGCAATATTTAATTAATACGATTACTTGAGGTAAATTAGTATTTAATTTTTAATTAAATTATATATTTATAATTAAATTATAATTTATAAACTTATAAACATAAATTATAATTTAAAAATAAACTCTTCAATGTTAGATAAATTCATAAATGATAAATGTAAAAATCCTCGAATAGTCATATTAATTATACGAACTTAACTAAGATTTGTATAAATAAACATTAAACAAAGATCACTAGTGCTAAGATGGTTGATTCACATATTAAACATAAGAAG
>Ga0157364_1007646_pt1 | contig 11191 bp, 4 predicted proteins | sample AttsexASBM2_FD_111476 | JGI IMG/M metagenome (GOLD analysis project Ga0157364, IMG submission 111476) | Fungus gardens microbial communities from leaf cutter ant in Ribeirão Preto, State of São Paulo, Brazil - Atta sexdens ASBM2 | ecosystem: Host-associated > Fungi > Mycelium > Unclassified ...
AAATGAAAGTGATTTGATCTGTTGTATACTAAAACCTGATTTTATATGATGCAGTTATTGAATGTATTCAAAACTTATGTCGCTGATGATGGCTTGAATTGAGTCGAAACGTTTGAACATTCCAAATTAATGTAAAAATTAAAAAATGTATTAAAATTTTAAATTTTGCGTAATTCATGTAATAAAGAAATTAGTAGAGGAAAGCCTCCTATGAGATAGGCCTAATATGAGATAGCAGCGTTTCTGCTAAACTAATAAACGCTATCTATTGGTTCCACTATGAATTTATTGCTCTTGGATTGAAAACTATTTAGTAGAAAATTCATTATTAGATCATGTCTGTGATCATTGTAAAAAAAGATTTTAGAATTTGGATGTCTTCATTGAGATGAGCTTTGTTTATTATTTAATAAATAAATATTTGGCAATAAATTCTTCATGTAGTGATAGAGTAAGGTCATACTAATAGAAAAATACGGGATATGTTGATTGTTTAATTACAGAAATTAAATTTGATAATCGTAAAAGGGGTGAAATAATACCCAGGATATTTCTAATATGAAATAACTCACATTCCTGTGTTATAGTGAAAATTGTTGCTAAAGTATAAATGTTATTATATAATAATAACATGTACAACTGGAATGAACGAGTATCTATTTCTGCGATGCTTCTAACTACCTGAAGACGAGTTCTGGGTATAATCTATCGCATACTCATTTTTCACGATGGTTGTATTTGTTTACATTTTAGAAACATAAAATAAAGTTTTTTAATTGCAATACTGATATATTTTGCGTTTTACTATCGATTTCAGGGCATCTCATATTAGAAGCACAATTTTTTGACTTTGCGATTTGCTCACTTTTTATATTTCTTTAATTTAAAAAAAAAATAGAATTGAATTATATATATATATATATATAAATTTTATATAATATTATCTTAAAACTTATTAAATTCCCTTTAAAATGATTTATTATTTTTTTAAATTCTGCCCATAGATTTCTAGCATTTATCCAAAATGAACTCAGTATCTCGTAATAGGGGCCTTTTCTCTATTTTCTCTTGCCCATTTATTTTATCATTGTTTAAATCTCGAGACTCTCATTACTGTTATTCATTCAATTCATTATTATTATATTAATTTTTAAGTAACGTTTAACTTTTAGCACCTTATTTAAACGAAACTTACATATGAAAAATTCATATAAAATAATGATAGGTGCATTTTAAAAAGAAAAACTTAAATTTTTCTATTTCTTAATACAAACTATAGCAATCAAAACCTTAAGTTTAGCTGGATCTTAAATGCTTCTATGATTCTGTGTGAATTTATATATTACATATGTAGTCTTTTGAAACGCGCATCGAAATGATTTTTCGGTCTTGAAACGAAACTTCTACTAAACTACCGCAATAATATCATGAATTACAATTTAACAATTTTTGATGCTTTTTCACATCTTCGAAATCTTAATTATGCTGAGTGACATGTTAAAATTTTAAATGTAAATAATTAATTCTTATTGCGAAAAATATTACCTCGGCTGAGAGTCGAATCCGGATCTCTTGTTATTCGTTTTTCAATGAATATTGCCAAGTATCCAGTGATTCTTAAATGTCCTTTGATCCTGGAATTATTTTGGAATTTAATGTATCCTATAAAACTCCTTGAAATTTTAAAATGACTTGGAATTTTTATCTATCATTCTCTATGCTAATTATGATTGTAAATGAATAAGATGTAACTTTAAAATTACGAAATCTATTTAATATGAAAATGCTAATAAATTAATAATTTTATAAGATGATGTTTGAATATATAATATTAATAAAAAGAAAAATTGTGTTTAAGTCCTTCCTTAAAGATGTAATAAACTACTAATAAGAAATGAATTACTAATAAGAAATGAATTTAATATACAGTGTTTCTCATTTAAAACCGCCTATCCGAATAATACTCACAGTTTTGGAAATAGGAAGAAATGCTTGAAATAAAGTTATTCGCTATCGAGAGAAGCATCATGTGAGAATGAACATTTTTTCCCAAGTGGAGGCATTTAGGAGATTTGAAGGTCACCTTCGTCTTTTTAAATGGAATGATGTGAATTTTTTTACATAATATGAAATTTCCTTTAACTATTCTGCATATAAAACTATTAAGATAATGATATCGAAAAACTAATAGTTTGTGAGATATTTTATATTTTATTATGACATATTGACATAAAATATTAAATAATTCGTAAACTGTTTTTTGATAATCGTTACTTAACATACTTGTACATACTTTAACATACTTTCATGAATAGAATAATGAGATGAATCAATTGGTAAAAAAAAAAACACATAGTTGCTTATTTAAAAAATTATCCATTTTGCATACATATTTTTTTAAAGCAATTATGTGTTTTCTTTCCATCAACTCATCTCACTATTCTGTTCATAAAAATCTTAAGATATGATTATCAAAAAGTTAATAGTTTATTAGTTATTTAAGATTTTATGTCAATATGTGTCAGAATAAAGCATAAAGTTTTTCGATACCGTTATCTTAATATTTTTATATGAAGATTCAATAGTTAGAGAAATCATATTATATAAAAAATTCACATAATTTCATTTAAAAAGGTGATCCTCAAATCTCCTAACTGCCTCCATTTGGGAAAAAATGTTCATCATCACATCATGCTCCTCTCGATAGCGAACAACTTTATTTCAAGCATTTCTTTCTATCTCTAAAACTATTAGTGTTACTCAGGTAGCCAGTCTTAGGTGAGACCCTAGATATCTACAATTATAAAATAGAGAAATTATCATTGTGTTGAATGTTCATTTGACATTATTTGTAGAGCGGTAAATAATATTGTTTCAAATGTATTTTAATTTACTCATCATAGGACGGAATTCATAAACGCTACTGAAACTTCGAGATGGTTTTGAGTTTAAAATATATGAGCCAATCAGAAAGCCGTATTAATGTCTTAAAATTATTTGACAGTCTTGAGGAACGGAGTAATGGACTATGCATACTGGCCATAGAATTCTAACTTGAATGCAAAATATATAAATCTTGGAAAAATAAGGATTTTTACCTAGAATATTCTGGAATTATATTTGAATTGATTATGCACAAAAATATCGCTCAACTCCCTAACTTCATTCTTCTGTGAACAGTCAAAAAAAATCGATTTTTGCTTCAATGTTGAATAACTTGGTAGAAAAAAAAATCGCACAACGATCAACAAATACGCAAATTAAAGATGAAATTTTACTCTTTTGAAAGCTGTAAACTGCATTTGAATGATTGATGATTTTTAATTCACACCATCGAACTTTGCAAAGTTTATTAAAAAATTTTGAGATTTTCGTTTGTATTCATATAGTTTCGTAATGAAGCAGCTCTATAATAAATCAGTCGTTACCTAAAATATCAATATGAAAAATAAAAATTCAAGTTTGATTTAAAATGCTTTTTAACTTATTTTATTGTGATCATTTTTTACGAAATTACAGTCTCTTAAAAAATTGTCTATTTTTGGAGGACAAATAGATTACCCTTTAATTTTTTGCTGTAGTGTAGGCATATATTGCTGTGCTTGTCTTATAGCGCCAACACTATAGTGTTTCTAGATGAAATGTATATATACAAATAATTTTACATATAAAATATTAATATGGACTAAATCTACGAGACTACCTCTCGGGAGCAGATAGAGCGAACTAAACTGAATTGAAAGATTCTGTATTTTATAATTTTTGCAATAATTACTAACATATTAGGTGTTCAAGCCGCACAAAGCTAGTCTATTCGCCGAGTGATTGAATATGATCTGTTGGATTTGTAAGTAACAACTATGTTCATTTGCTCAACGAGCAAACTATAGTTTTTTCAACAAGCCAAATAATCACTAAAAATCGCCGACTAATTAGAACAATCAACTGAGTTGAGAGATTTTTGTAGTAGTAGAAATTTAAAGAAAGGTCTTCCTCAAAGTACAGTTTTAAGCTGTTATTCAACTATTATATTATATTATGTGAAAGATATTTTTTATCATATTTCACACAACTGCGTCACAATTCAATTTGCTGATTTGCGACATTATCTGCTAGGACAAAAATATTAATAATGTTGTGGAAAGTTTGATTCTGGCATTCAATCGGATTAACAACTGATTGCACTCTATTAATTTAGAAATCTTTCTACTTAAAACACAATTTACCGTTTTTGATCGGTCGAACTCTATTCTTATCCCTCCAGGTATTCGAATTGATTTAGAATTCATTCCATTCAACAATTCTATATGTTATCTTGGGTTAACCTTGGACTCGGGTCTAAAATGAAACCGTATTTTGTTTTTACGTAAGAAAAGTTCATGTTTTGTGAACATTTTGAAATGGTACCGGTATGTAGCAAAAATCAGGGCATAAGCCTTTAAGCTAAAGTTCTTTATTAATTCCACGATTAGATTTGGAGTTCAGTTCTATGTTGGTACTGGAGTGTTGCCAGATTATATACTCAAATAACCGAAAAAAATTTTGAGTTCTTTTAAGATATTTCCCAAACATTCTTCGAATAAAGTCACTTGAATTTTTGCTAATTAAACTTCGTTCGATTAGATTGGTTATAATAATAATGTAACAAATATATTTGCAAACTAAACCAACTTAAAAATAAGTTAGTAATAAGTAATAATAGAATTATAAACAAAATTAATAATTTTCATAATTATTGCTCAACAAAAAAATGGCGAAACTCTCCTTTTATAATATCTAGATAATTTCTTGTGTGTCAAGCCTTTTGACAATCTTTTATATAGATAGGATATCTCTCTTTTACTCATCCTTGCAGATTTTCCTTTTTTAATCTGAAATTTGACTGTGAAACAGGTATTCTCGTCAAAAATAGCTCCAATCTAAAAATTTTTCTCTAATTTCTATCTGATAACTCAGGGGAAATGTGAGATTGCTATTTGGTATTTATACAAACGGATTGAAAATCTCTCGTGATAACAATTCTAATTTAGTAAGATATTCCTCTTTGTGATTCCTGAATTTAATATATCAGAAAAATTCAAACTAAATTCATTGTTCCAATTCTTTCACTGCGAAAATTGACTCTTGATAAAGCAATTAACTTTGAAAATCTTGGTCTAATATTAATAGTTACTATATCGATTCCCGTAGTGCTATTCAATTTATTGAATCCTGCATGAACCCAGTAAATGAAAATGGATTAAAATGAATTAAAATTTTTTTAATGCGTACTTTAAATCCATGAAAATGGATTAAATGGATTGAATGGATGTATCCGAACTAATACTAGTTTAATATTAAAAAAAAAAAATATTCATATTTAAGAATTACAAATTTTATTCCTAACATTTATGTATGTAATAATTATACCTGAAATTAATTACTTCAAATTAAAAAACATACCTTGTGGAATTCGAACCTGGGATCTCTGGATTATGAATCTTCTATGTTACCCACTATATCACTTCTTCAATTAGTAAGGGTGCATTCCGTTTCTTGCATGATGCGCATAGAAGCATAGAAGTTCGTTCTGTTTCTCTTCATGCACACACGCTGCTGCATATTGATTCAACCTATCGCCAATTGCATAACCCCGCTTCTTCCGGTGCATGAAAACCACAGGAAATGCCTCTCGAACTGAGGCAATTCAAGCAGCTTATGCATTCAACATATTTTAGCGCAAAATTGAATTGGATGGTTGGGGCGAGTATACTCAAAATCACGTAAGAGTTAAAGATATGTAAGTAGGGTGCTCAGAATATCCAAAAATTTTTTTAATTTAACATTTCATATATACATATATTATATGTATATATATGAAATGAATATTATACATATATTATATAATATATAATATCTGGTATTATCGAAAAATTATGCGTATACTGATATTATGAAAATTTCGGTTGAATTAATATTTAACATTCAATATTGATATTTAGGTCTCGGTTTTGCGTATATCGCTATAGAATATCGGTTTTTAGTGTCTGATTTATATAATACTGAAAAATTAATATATTGATATATTACCGCTATTTTTCATATCATTTTAAATTTCATATCATTTTAAATATAAAATAGTAGATTATGATAGAGGTTAAGTTTATATTAGTCATATCCTTACAAGATAGATAGAGGAAAGTAAAAATAACGGATTTTAAGGATGTTTTGTATGTATAATTGTAGCAAAAAGTTTCTGAAATTTGATTTTGACGAATATATATTGTTTTCATATGGTTTGAATAATAAAGATTGTAGACAGAATCTTATCATTTACTCGTAACTAAAATACAGAAATGTACTTTTGAATTTCTATTGCTAATTATTTCTGAAAAAAATGAAAAATTTTTTACAGTGACAGTATCTCAAATCTAATTTTAAAATGTTTATATTTTAAAATTCTTATAACTTCAAGTTGCTTCACAGTGAATCGATTTCGGATTTTGTTATAAGTGTCTGAACATATGTAAAAATAATCTATAAAATTTTTGTTAAATTTCTAATATTTTAGAAATAGGTATTAAACCTTTTTGAACATTTTGGTAAAAATTTTATTTTTTTTTCCTGCAAAAAATAAGATGTAAGTGCTGCTCGAAAAATATAAATCTTTTTCTTTTGTCAAAAAAGAAGATGTAACAATAATTTTTGAATGCATTTGTAATTCAGTCAATTTTAAATTGTCGTCCATGTTCATTGCATGAATTCACTGCGAATCCGTACTTACTAAAACCGCAGTATTGGAGAAACGGAACGTATCCTGCACTCCATGCCATGCATAAATACTCATGTGCAAGAAACGGAACGCATCCTAAATGTGTAATTCATTCTCTACTTCAATTACAACGAGCTAAATTAGTAATGAAATTATATAAGATATAAGATATAATAAAAATATCATCATTTAATAGGTATAATAAAGTACAAACAATTTAAATCATTATGAGACAACAGTTGAGTAAGTGTCAGATAATGCAATCGGCTCGCTTGGCTGATGTCGCACGCCGTGATTAGCCTAATATTCGGGCTATGTTCGACTTGATTTGTAAGTGTTCATATTGATCATTAATTTTATTTCTAATCAAAGATAAACAAAAGAACATAGCTCAATTATTTTTACGTTATAATCTTTTTAACTTAGTTGGATTAAAATGAAAAATTTCTTACTTATAATTTTGAATAATTTAAGTAACATTTATGGTCTATTTTTAAATAAAAATTTTTTTATTCAATTTTTTTTATTAGATTGAAAAACTGTACTTCCTATTCACAATTCTGAATTGAGTAGTATTCACGATGCACAGAAAATGCATTTTTAAATTGAAAGGCATAGAGATATGCTCTATGCAATTTTTATAAATGACTAAAAATGCATTCAGGATTAAAAGACATAGACATAGACATTTGTTTTATGCAATTCTTATAAATGAATAAAAATTCAAAATTAAAAAGGATTAATTTTAACATTCATAAATCCGTATTTCTGAAAATTTGAATCCATTTCAATCTATTCTCGTTTACTGGAAAGCCTCAAAGAGGGAAATTTCCTTTTAATAATTTAAATCTAGCAGTAAGGAATATTTTTGTAAAAACCTCTTTCTTTATGTCTTGTAACAATTCAACTTGTTAAATTCACTTGATGTCCAGCATACGTTGGGATTTTTTCACGAACTTGCAGATATATACCTAGCAAACAAGAATGGATTAAAATGGATTGAAATTTTTTTCTATTCGAATGTGTATTTTAAATAGCGAATACTTTTTTTTGGAGTTAATTGAATTCAATTGGATTGAAAAACTTTCATTTCCTATTCAAAATTTTGAATTGAACAGTATTCACAATGTGTGTGCGTTGTGCAGAAAAAGCTAATATTATTTTTAGATTGAAAGATATAAAGATATGCTCCATGCAATTCCTATAAATGAATAAAAATGCATTCAGGATTAAAAAGCATTTATTTTAACATTCATGAATTAATATTTCTGAAAATCCATTTCAATTCATTTTAATCCATTCTCGTTTGCTGGATAGTTGCTAAAGAGCAGTCTAACTCTGGTATTGATTTAAATATGATTTCGTTCTCTGAAATTTTATGTAATCCCTGATTATAACTTTATCGATTCAGCTTTTATTGACATAATAAGTAAAAGTATTGATAATTACTATTTGCAATTCTTCAATAAGAAATATCTTTGTGTTTATTAGTATATTAGCTACTTTACATTTACACATAAATGAAAGTGAGTCTAAAGTGAACTGAATATTTCATATTCAAATTAACAAAATGACGTCATTACTTGCTCACTTTAGTAAAAAATCATGACAACACAGGTTCATAATAGCTCACTTTTAAAGTGAATAAAGTGAACAAGACTCATTAAAACATATGATTTCGATCTTGTACAAATTACCAGTAAACTTAATTGAATCTCACTTGTCTGAATGCAACAGGAATGCAACGCGCATTCAACTGAGCTACGTCACAAGTGAGAATTATCTAAGAATTGGTGTAAATGAAAAGAAACTATTCATTCGGGCTGTGTTCTAAAATTTACTGCCAGTAAATCTATAGTGCTGAAAATCTATAGTGCACGTAAATTTTCAGTACTTGCAGTAAATTTTGGAATACAGCTTCGGTATTCAATCATATATCTCGGTAACTGTTGCGAAAATTACAAAATGTTAAAGAACTTTTCGATTTAGTTTAGTCCTCTCTACTTACGATGAAACACTTAATGTCAAGTACCCTATATGTATACAGGGTACCCTCGATTTATAGAATTATCTCTCGTGAGCAGATAGAGCGTATTGAACTACATCGAAAAATCCTTTAGTATTTTGCAATTTTCGCAATATTGTAGGAGATATTAATTTCTAAATGTCACTAAATAATTCGCGCGGATTACCGCCAAGTATTATACGCTCATCGTGGTCGCTTGTTGCGTGGAAGGTAGGGATGCTTGGTATCGTCCGCTATTGGTCGCGTGTCGCTTAACTTATGACATTTAGCGCGCGCCTACCTGTCGCGAAAAAAAACAGATAATTTTATTATTAAAAGTATCATTGAAAAAAATTATTGAAAATGAATGGCGTTTTCAATAATATTTTATAGCAAGCTGAATGAGTTTTCACCAATGGTAATATTTTATCACTGAGGATTTTACCACTGGTTAGTAATGCTTTCAATGCTACATTAATTTTTTTAGTTTTATTGCTAAAATGAGTATTATTATTGATTAATATCTTATTCTTATTAAAATACACATGATAAAATTGTAATTAAAAAAAAAACATTTTTTCCTGAATTCGGGAACTAATTTCATAGTTGCTTCGAAGCAGTTATCCATTCGATTGCATACCGCCATGCACTATTCTTGACTTTTGAAATATGGAAACTGCTGCACTTCGATAATCCACGAATATAATCGTGAATGTATAGCGATGATACATCTGTTCAATATATCCTGATGATCCTGATAGAAATTGTGCAGTTCAACATTCAGTCAATTACTATTTAATATTTAATTTTAATGTTATAACAACTATTATTTTTAGATAAGGAAATCACACGCTGTATTTTCGTAGTACCAGTTATCATGTATATCGTCTTTGACTAGAGGTTTCCACAGGCCTGACTGTGGAAACTTCTGTCGATAATAGTTCGTCGTATTGATACGGGTTATATACTATGATGTAACCTAAACAATATACAGTACAGGTACAATGTTGATATGCTGTACTATAATATATCATGTACACTTTTTGTATTGCTACCACAGACTTCTATATATACTATTAGATTGCTAACTTGTTTGAAAAAGTGGCCCTCAATTTTGATGTAACATTACGTATGCGTCGAGAACTGCTCCACGTGACCGCGTGACATTTATCTGCACACATTAGTATACTATTTTGACAGGTTAATCTAATTTAACAGTATTAAAACCAAATACTTATTTTCATAATCCAGCTATTTTTCTAATTTATAAAAAATTGAATAAGATCGCATCTTTTATACACGTTTATTAGTATTCAATTGTCTTTCCAATATTTTTATCTTTTTACTTAAACTCTTTCTCTTCCAAAAGAAACAAAATTTTTTGCTATGAGATCACATCACTTTCATAAGGTTAGCAGTTGATGCAAAACACAGCCATATTACATTCCTTTGAATATATTCGTAACGCATGCGCAGAACTTCCATACAATTTCGGAGTTCATTTAGCACATAAGTTTGTCCTAAGGAATTAGCAGTCTAATAGTATATATATAAAAGTCTGTGGCTGATATTCATAGTTAGTTCTTATTTTAAGACCGTCTTAAGTAATGTCTTAAATTGTTAATGCGATCCTCTGATTGTGACATCTTAAGACTGTAACTGCTACCATACAGTTACGCTGTACATCGCTATCTCGTGACAGTACAGTAACAGTATGATAGCAGTATTTTGTGCGGATATTGTGGAATATTGTACGCTTGGTTATCTGGAGTAATATTTTATTATTGAAGATTTTATTTATTTTTTACCGGTCAGTGATAAAATCTTCAGTAGTAAAATATTGCCATTGGTAAAATACTAAACTTGAACAATACTTGAAAGTATTGGATCGTATAAATGAGTAGCTTTCAATGCGAATGATATTCCTGCTTTTTTTTCTTTTATATTTGAGTGGTCCAGGTTCAGGTGCAACCGGATTGAACGTGGCCAGTCTTATTCAATATGCCTCCAATCTTCCACAAGAATTCCCCCCCCCCTCCCAAAAAAAAGAAAACAGAACTGCTGTTGTAGATCGCCTGAAGTCTGAAACAGATGAAGCAAATGCCACGCAACTCCCCCCCCCCTCCCCCGGAATCCCCCGAAACGCTTCGGAAGGGAACCGGAGAGGAGGAGAGAAAGAGAGAGCGAGCTTCGGCACAACAGAGTTCATATAGAGATATTAATGACCTTAAAGAAGGAATTGCTCTGTGAGTGGTTTCAACGCTTCAAGAACGGTGATTTTGACGTCGAAGACCGGCATAGCGGTGGAAGAAAGAAGGTTTTCGAAGATGCAGAATTGGAGGCATTACTTAAGCAAGACTCGTGTCAAAATCAAGAAGAATTGGCACGATCATTGGGAGTGACTCAACAAGCCATTTCAAAACGCCTCAAAGCCA
>Ga0157364_1007648_pt1 | contig 11190 bp, 3 predicted proteins | sample AttsexASBM2_FD_111476 | JGI IMG/M metagenome (GOLD analysis project Ga0157364, IMG submission 111476) | Fungus gardens microbial communities from leaf cutter ant in Ribeirão Preto, State of São Paulo, Brazil - Atta sexdens ASBM2 | ecosystem: Host-associated > Fungi > Mycelium > Unclassified ...
AGGCCAAATGTTAACGCTTTAAAACCACAAAAAGGCGGGAAGATATATAAAATTTAAATTGTTATTTCGGTTGTATCAAATCTAAAGCTCAGAACTTTTTTGTACACCTAATATAATATAACAAACAGATATATATTATAGATTCAGAACTAAATGAAATATAACTTTTTAAATAATTCATATAATTTTTAAATCGACATTCGAATGTATTGCAATTCTTTAAATGTAATTCTTTAAATGGAAAATTATTCAGTTTATTAATAACTATAAACAAAAAATACTTCATAAAAACAATTACATTTTTTCCAGAAAATTTTTATTATATTAATTTTTGCGCTAACAAATAATAAAGATTTATAAAGCTCTTATAATGTATAATATACATAATATATCATAAATCAAATATATTGCCGTTATATTCTTTTGTTAAAATCTTTTCTTAAAATTTTGATCACACCTAATAACATTAAATTCGAAGATCAAGATGACATGTGATATTATGTGAATCACTCTATGCAGTTCATACAATTGACAGTATAAGTGTGCGTGGAGAGTTCGTATCTCTCGGGATTGGTCGGGTGAAACAAGGTTGGCGAAAGTCGTCCCTCAGTATTGAGATTAATAATCCCGATGGGCATTATCTCCTTCACTACGTGACTATACGAGGAAAACGATCGATACTGCTATAAAAAAATCCAGTTAATTCCACGATTACGGTCAGCAATAACAAGCGTAACAACGTAATAAATTCACTGATTTTTAGGAAAATTTACTAAGGTAGACACATATCTCTTTAAGATTATCGTACAAAGATCACATATGATTCGTGAAGTTTTAGTATTTTAAAACAAAAATCATGTTCATATTAATAATTTCATTAAAAATCAAGCAATGATAGATTTTTATGCAAAAATGTAATTCATTAATGTATTTCAACGAATAAGATAACTTTTAACCTTTTTTTTTATTTACAAATCTTTATATAAGCGTTTACTTCCGACATGGTAAATAACATTCGATGAGAAATCGTTAAAATACACACAAACAATAAAAAAAAAGAAAAGTTAATATTTACGCAATTTTTATTCTATCTCGCGTGAATAATAATTGCACTCGTGCACGTGTGTACTTATATAGAAACTAATGAATATTGAATTAATATGTTTGAGAAAGCGAAATAGTCTCCCCGTGTGTTTTATGCGCATTTTGTGCAGCGACACGTGACCAGGAATAAGGAATTAAAAAAGAAATTACGGAAAAAGTTTCTTGTATAAAACTAAAGGAATCGCACAATAAATTAAAAATTAAAAATTAAAACGTAATTAATTCTAATTATCTAACATAGAGATCTAACAAAAAAATAATTATGCATTATCCGAGATAATAGTTATCCAATTTGAAGAAAATTGTTAAAACTATTAAATTAAAGATAAAAATCAAAATTTATCCCAAGCAGATTACAAAATTTGCATATTTAATCTCTGCTTAAACGAGATAATACTTGAAGAAAAAGCACGGTGTCATTTATCAAACATGTAAACGGTGAGAAACAGCGAAATGATATGAACCGCAAGCGCCGATAACGATTCCAGCAGGCCGTTGAAGACGATCGTAAAGTTCATAAGACAAACACTACTTTACGAGCAAACGAACATTACCTCACAATTAAACATAATTAAAAATTGTAACCTATGTAACGTGTTACATAAAAATGCGGTGTCGTCATTTACGAAAATCGGCAACACACTTATATTTCATATCTTTGGATTCAATAAATACAGACGTATTTTAATGCTATCTTGATATTGTGCAACGTACATATTTTTATGTAAACACTTACAAAGTAAAATCAAATCATCTTTCATCCTTTCCAACAATTATCTATCTATTTAAAATATTAACAATGTTATATTCTTAGTTTCACATTTATCTATCATTTACTGATTCCATTTTATATTTTCATAGTTTTTTATAGATGTTATCTCTAACTAGATATTATCTTTAAAGATATTATCTTCAAACAGTGTTTTTAGCATATGACACGAAAAAAGGCCAACGAAAAAATCCTCGATGATTCAAACATAAAATCGAATTATCGATTAAGAAAAGGCAAAGAAGCATTGGAGAAGCATTCTCTACTAAACATCTTGATATATAGTCCTGTCACTTTAGTGTGATACGATACTGAATTACATCAAGTTACTATATGACAACTGTATCAAATGTAATTTAATGTACAATATGAAATGCATGAGTGTTTTGATTTGATGCCAATTTCCAGATGAATACAATGAGATTCTAAACTAAAATTTTAGTTGCAGTTGCAGATTGTGAACAAAATTTTTTTTCAGAACAATAAAAATCAGATAAAAAAATATCAATATGTTGTATGGTGATTGATTGAATTGTACCATCAGAAAACCGATTTAGGAAGTAATATTTTCATGTCATATAAAAATATATATATATATATATATTTTTTTTTTTCTTTCATTATATTTTTTCTCTATTAATACATTAAAAAATCATTCGCTTAGTGAATTTTAATAAATATTTATTTCAATATAGTATTAATTAAACATTTATTGAATGCAAATATATATATATATATTTAGTATAAGAATCCTTAATTTAATCATCATTTTAATCAACTAAATATTTATTTAATGTAAGCAATGTTTAATTAGTACTATTTAAAAAAAATATATATTGAGATTTAATAAATTTTTTCCCAGTGCATAAATGTGAATTCACGTGCTTAACTAAGGATGCCACTGTGGTTTGGAGTATCTTTAAAATTAAGACCAAGCACGATAAAATCCTGATTGAAGGATTACACAACGAAAATCGTGACACACGGAAGTGCGTGCGTACACGCAATGTACGTTTGCGCGCGTGCAGCGCAATGATGATGTAAACGGGCGTTTGATAGATGACCATAGGTAGATGTGATAACAGCTGCAGGACATCGCGGGACGAATTGTTGCGATCTTAAGAAAATATTCACGGTGACATTATTTCACTGTGAACAGGTGTTTCGAATATACTTTCGTTCCACAGCCACCTGCGAAACATTAGCCGCTAATTATAGAGCAAATTTTGCACACACAAGCTTTGAAACTACCCGAAAGCATTCGAGCGGGTGGAACATATGTAAATTTTGAGAGTATCTGTACAAACTGATCGCTCGTATATTCAGTAATATAATGAATTATACAATTATTACGGTAAAGAATATATAATAAAGAGGTTGCAGCTTTCTCTATCAATGACATGTAATTGTGCATGCATAATATTATGACTAAACCGATCACTATCAAATGACATTGACAATAAAATTTTCTTTCACTATTTAACATTTGAAAAATACAAGAAATTATAAACAAGAAATTATTATTAGTAAAGCAACATTAGTCTTTTCTGCATTGAAAAAAAAAAAAATTTTAATAAATATTTGTTTGAATAGTTATACGTAAATATTTACTAAATGTAAACATACATTTATTTGATATAAAACCATTGATTTAGCTATCATTTCTTATTGAGTAAACATTTATTTACTATATAAGTAAATGTTTACTTAATACGATTCAAAGAAATATGTATTAAAAATTTAATAAATTTTTTTATTGCTTCGAAAAACGACATATCCGTAGCAGAAAACTATCTCTAAATTCTTCTATTATTGTATTTCACAATCAAACGTGTAATGTGGCATAGCAAGCAGAATTACGTAATTGTGATCAATATTATACCAACTTTAATTGTTTACGGTGCGGAAATATGGTAAGCTTAAATTGAAATCACACCTGTAAAAGGTTGAAAACCTTGCGAATGTAATTTGCTTGCAAAATGTTCAAGATAATGTGCTTATGGATGCAAGTAGAAATCTAGAGTGTATTTGGAGTCAGGCAAAATTAGGTCCTAGACTACCGTCCCTATGAACTAGGTCTTACTAGGTCATCGGCACACGCGCAGATAGGACATGCAGCCAGGGGCGACTACAGATTTTATTGGAACTCGTCCACAAGATTTGAATGCTAAATTTCTTACTATTTTTCTTATCCAAATATCAAATTAGATTATATAAAATTGTTTCCAGCAAATTTTGCCATTAAATCTTAGTTCGGATCAATGATAATAACTTGTACAATTTAAATTCGATTCAGTTATTGATCAAGCCATCTCTCTCTCTCTCTTCTCTTTTTCTACGATATAAACATTATTTTATATATTATATATATTGCGTTTTTTTAACATGTATCAATTATTTACTTTGATTTCCATATAAACATATTATCACAGTTTTGTTATTTCTGTTTTATTATCAGAATCAAAAGTAATACATAATAATACTTCAGGGATTGTACAAAATATAATCGCCGATATCGTATCAAATGTAAATATCAATAGTTCTCTCATCGAATCTATCCGCGGCAACGTACGTGTCAAAATGCTGTACCGTTATCGGGCAATACATCACCAATTTCGTCGTGCCGAATGGCGCGTGCGTTTCTCGTGCAATTCCTGCGGCTTTTTGCCAGTGGACAAAATTGCGATAGCACAACGAGGAAAGGTATTACATAAAGCTAGAAGCTCGGCTTCCATAGCGTAATCCAAGAATAAATCGTCGCCGGGCGACGGATTCTCACACGTTAAGAAGATTACTCTGTCTCTCGATCCACTCTATCTCTATCGATGCTGCCTTTGAAAGCGCACTTTGCTCATTTAGTCCGTACAAGGACGATAAATCAATCGTGTACTGAATGTGTTAAGCATATATGAAATGACAGTAAATGCTGGAAGATCAAAGGGATCATATTGATTTGTTTATTTATTATAACAAATTATAACGAAATTGAAATAAAAGGATGAATACACAAATAGAAATAGATGGATTTTCTGACGATAAGAATTTAATGTTTTTGAATACTCCCAATTAAGTGCAATTATAAATAGACTAAGGTATTGTCAAAGTTTAGGTAACTGTACTTATAGGTGCCGTACACTTTGTCAGCGAGTTATGTGATAATTACATCGTGCGATGCGACACCTATAGGGACACGACATTACAGAGTTGTTCCGGCAAGTTAGTTTATCATTAGGATGTATCATTAGGAGAACAATGACGATGTAACGCGAGCGGCGTCGCGTATCAAACACCGATTGCAGCGTATCCGCGCTCGTGAAAGTACAAAAAGCAATTAAAGTAGAACATAATGTGCAGAATGAACAAGGGATATTTCCTGATGATAAATCCTACCACTTTTATAATTGCTACGTTTTTTCATTACTTGTTTTTTTATTCTTTTTATACATGACGCTTTCGGCTACAAAAAACAATTTATGAATATTAGAGTCATTGTTCCCTCTCTCTTTTAAATAAAATTTTATTTATATTGTTATTTCTAAACTATAATAGAAAAATATTTTAGCGAAAGCGTTACTCAATTGCAAATTATAAATTAAACTATTGATATATCTATAAGTAAATAAATTCTTTTATCAAGATATATCTTTAAAAGATATTTCTTTAAAAGCTGAACTTGAATTAAAACTAATACAAAAATATTCAAATTTATTTATGATCAGTAGTCGATGAAACGTTAGAATAAGGTAGAATTTTTCTACCAATCGATAGAGAGGTCAGCACTCTTTCGAGGGAGAGAAAAGAAAGGATGGGTGAAGAGCCAGACAAGTAATAAAAAACTGTTTCGATCGGCAAGAGTAACCGATGCTGTCAGACTACAAGGAAATGGGCGGTCATGAACACGTTTCCGAGCCACTCAATGGGATGGCAACATATTGTCACAATAGAAACTTTTACAATAACATGTTTCCGATACAGCAAATACCAAAGCTGTACACGTGTACGTTGAATGCTCAATAAGTTCGAGACCAAGCAAACGCAACTCAATTCATTTTGTTTGCAAAGAAAAGTGGGATTCTTAAAGATTACAACCGTAATTAAAATTAGATTTACTCTATGTTTAGTTTATTCCCGTTTCTATCGCTATAGATTAACTTTAATCTCGATTCAACTTATTTTTCATCCTTTTCTAGTTCTAAGAATTAAAAAAAGAAAAGTAAGATGGAATCAAGATTAAAGTTAATTTACATCGATGGAAATGGATATTAAATCTATGAGTTAATCTACCAATGTAGATTAACTCAGTTCAACTTACTTTTCATTTTTTTTTTAATTCTTAGAATCAGAAAGAAGTGAAGAGTTAGTGGAATCAAAATTAAAATTAAACTACATGCAGAGGAAATAAATGGTGATTATTAACGAGTAAAATTTAAACTACAAATAAACTTTTATCTATGGAAATGTACTTGTAAGCTTCATTAAACTTTCATTATTTAATATGCTTCGTGAATGCGAAAAGTTTTATTTCATCAGACACTCTGCGAAGCTACGTTTACCACCCATCGATTATATGATAATATGAAATCGTTGAGCGTCAATGCGTAAACAATAGCATAGAGCGGATTGCCTGAACCACAGCTTTCTACGTAATTATGGAAAGCAAATGCTATTTATTCTTTATCGTTGACACATTTCGGTGCACATACTATGACGCTTTGATACCTCCGCCGTGAGAGAAATCTGTTTTATAACAGATTATTTGTTACATTTCTAAACATGCTTGCGCAATTCGCAAGCTTCGCTCTAATTTATTTTTTACATTCGCTTTAATTCACTTTAATATTAACGTCGCTAACGTTAATAATAATCTGTAGCTAAAATCAAAATGAACGGATGAAATAAAATGCAAAAAATTCTTAAAACGTTTTTTAATAAAATATCAGAAATTATCATTCGCTAACTTCAAACTATTTTTTGAATTATATGATTAGTATTTTAATTATCGCAAAAATAGGAAATAGCAGTGTATTAAAGATACACAAGAAGTGTATCTTGAAGTTTGATTTAGTAACGATTGCATTCATAAAATATGAAAAAAACGAAATATTCTTTCTTCGTATATTAAAGTAAATTTCTTATATTAAAGTTTCAAGTAAGTTACACGATCCGTTTTTTTCGAAATTAAGTCATTTGTACTAATCGCAAAGTATTGAATTTTTGATAACATTTGATGAGCTTTTAACACGTGTGCTTCGTCTCGATCGGTAGCGACATGCTACGGCGATAGTAGAGATATAAAACGTTCAATAATTATGCACTATTCCAGAGATCGAACGAATCAACACGCAACGGAAACGAAAGATCTATTTGATTCAAAAGCTTATATCCTTAAAGCCTATTTTACAATTGTATAGTTGTAAGTGATTGCAAGAACTGATCAATTACAGTTGAATATAAGAAGAGTATTCGATTGTGATTGGTCAATTCTTATAACTCACAACTATGCAATATGCAATTTTAGAGTAAGCTTCACGATTGTATGATCCTTTCCTCATGTGTTGAAGTTAGAAAAACATTCTTTCAATTAATATTCATAATTTAAGATTTATATGAAAATTTATTCTAGCAAAAAATTTTCTGATTAATAGCGATTTGCGATCTCTTGTGTCTATTTTCGTATAAAATGCCCTGCATGATTCACGTTTCAAATCAAAAAATGGCATGGATTTCCTTAATCCTTACATATAATGATTTTCCAATTTTTTACCCACGATGAGTCATTCGTGTCCCCGGATTAATTTTCATCACTTTGCCAAATATACTACACAAATTATTTAGTGGTTTTTATATATACTTTAACATTTTTAGAAAATATTGAATAAGGTTGTGAATTCAAAAGAATTATATAAATGTAATTAATTACTTGATGTTTCTGATTTTTTGAAGAAAATAAATGTGTAAAACAAAGAACCCAATTGTATGATGTAGAACTCCAATTTATTTAACGAGGAACAGTGTCGCGAATAATTATATGTTTATGGCTAATATAATCGATTCTTATATTTAAGATTGTCTTAAGTTAATTACAAAGCTGTATTAATCTCTTAAGGCCCGTTTTTACTAATGTAGATTAATCTCGATTCAACTTACTCGTCATCTTTTTCTTATTCTTAAAACTAGAAAAAGATGAAGATTATTTGAATCGAGATTAGATTTAAACTTAAGGTAAAGAAACGGGCATTAGATGATCTTAAAAAAAGAATTGACCATGTAAGAAGATCAGATAAATCAATTTCAAGAATGTGAGAAATCATATTAAAAACAATGTGACTAATTAGACATTTGTGATCAATTAGAAATTGATCAAATTTTATAAGTCAGTATAATTAGAAATGTGCCACTGATCAGAAATTTGCCTCCAATTATATTCAGCTGTTATTACGCGTAATGATACACCTGGTCTTTTTATATCAAAGAATTGACTATGAATACCGGCATATGTGATTCTCTATCAATTTAATGTTTTATCAGACAGAACTCATTAGTAAAACTCTTATCGAATTTAAAATTCGATGAAACAGAAACTCAGAAACTGATTCCTACACTGATTTCTACATAATAAACATTAAGTAAATTATAAAGTAAAGAGAAAATTAACAAATATGGATACACAGCGGATCGATTCTAGGGCGAATCTGCACGCTCTGATAGAGTAAAACCTCTCCCAAAAGAGAGGAAGAAAGATCTTCCTTTTGTTTGAGAAGTGGATAATGGACGAAAATTTAGGAAAGCTAGTACTGATTGAAATATGACGAGAAAGAGAGAGAGAAATGGAAGGACAAAAAGAGACAGAAATAGAGAGCGGGGGCAGAAAACCTCTTCGGAGCCAAATCGAGAAAGGAAGAGGAAGAGAGAGAGAGAGAGAAAGAAAGAGAGAGAGAGAGAGAGAGAGAGGAGCAAGAAAAACGAAGTGACTCCTCGCAGCAAACTCGGTTGGCTACTCCTTCTCTCCCTCCCTGCTTTTTTGGACACTTAGGGCATCGTGCACTCACCTACGCACACGCAACTCTCTCGTATGCATTCATATACCCACATATAAGAATGTTACACGCAGGAACTCCCTTTTTCTCTCTCTCTCTCTCTTATATTTCAACAATAAATACATACGTATTGAGATGCATACATGCGAACTAAGCCTCGGCGACAACGTCGGCGGTTACGAGGACGCACGAGGACGAAGGCGGTGACGGTGGCGATTGACAGCAGTGGTAGTAGTCGTCGTGATGATTGTGGCGATGGTGATGGTAACGGTGTATGCGATAAGTGAACGGGGGCGGCAAGTTATAATATACGCGAAGACGGCAACGGGCGCCGACGGCTTTAGATTTCCGTCGGCGCGTGCGACGATTCGCGGGTGACGGCGAGATCTCGCCGACGAGCACGGGAGAGACGTCCAGGACACGGCGTTCGCACGTTGCGTAAATGATCACCTCCTCGGTGACCGTACATCGGCGGAGATGATGGAGTCTCTCAGCGGGTGCGGGTGTGCGCGCGCGCGCGCGTCCGCGCGAGAGCGCTCACGGTCGTCGCTGTGTCTGTCCTCTTCCCTCCCTTCTCCCCTCTATCTATCTCTCTTTCTCTCCTCCTCGCTCAATCCGTCCTTATAAGTTCGTCTTTTTCCTTCTTTCTCTCTCGCGGACGACAGTTCTTTTTTTTTCAGCTCTCACTCGCACACGCACAAGATTCGTTTCTCACTTCCTTTCTTTCTTGGCGGTTTTACCTCTTCCGATCGCCGTTTCTCTCACTTCACCGCGTCTTTCTCCCTCGCGCTCTCCTCCTTGTCCGTCAGTAACCTAGAAAGCGGCCGCGGCGGCCATTCAGGATTACGGGACCTCCGTTCGTCCGTTTGCGTACGTACGTCTGCCTTGCTAGTCTCTCTCTCTCTCTCTCTCTCTCTCTCTCTCTCTATCGTCGAAATCAAGTGGCGGCTCTTTCGTTTTCTCTCTCTCTCTTTTTCTCTTCCCTCCAGGTATATCGCGATTATTTCACGTTCCTCTTCTTCACGTTCGGTGTGTCGAACGTACGCGAGATCGAACGCAAATATGATGCTGTTCACGCCGCGAGCGCATGTACGTTTCGTTCGCCCATTACGGCACGCTCGTGCTCTCCTCGCGTTGCACGACGACGACTCGACTCCGAGCGGGCGTAGGCTACGACGACAACGACGATCGTTCGACGCGAACGGGCCACGGCACGCTCACGATGCTTGGACACGCTCGGCTGTCGGCTCGCGACGCTCGCTCGCCGCTCGGAGCAATACGCGGCACCGACCGGCGCACGATCGCCAACGCCACAACGCTCTCGGCTCTGCTATCGACACACTCAGTGTGTGTGCGCTCTCTATCTTTCTCGTGCTCTTTCTTCCCAACACTGTACTCACTCTATTCACTGGGCGTACGATCGCGATCGCACAGCGCACACCCTCGCCACGGGCACCGTAGATCGGCGAGGAGCGACCGACTGTAGAGAGTCCCTTGGGTGTGCTCGAGGCGACGGCAGGCGACAGTAACGACGGCCACGGCGACGACAGCGACGATCTTGATCACGACGGCAACGACGAGCACGACAGCGTTGATGTTTATCGTGCCGTGTATCGTCGCGAGACACGAACGCGACAAGTTCGCGACTCGTACGATCGGGCCGGTCCTCAGTGCTCAGGAATATTCGCCCATTTGTGACAAATTTCCCGTCTCCGAGATACACCGCGTTAATGACCGACCAACCCCCACCTATCGCCACGCACATATATCACAGCACCTCGGGTTTTTCATGATGGCGACGCGCCGTCGTCGACCCACAAGATGGCGCGCCAGTCGCCAGCAGCAGCCATTCAGCCTAGTTGCGCGTATTTTAAATCAAACGATGTTGACTTCAGGGCGATCAGAGCATTTCGAAGTATCGAACAGCAAATCATTTCGCGCGAAAATCCCAAATCGATCGTGAATTTTCGAAAATTATATATGTTAAAAAAATTCTAAAATTCAGAATTCAAAAAATTGTAAATTTAGTTTAAATTAAATTAATTTGTAAATAATTTATAAAAATTATTAATAATTTATAAAATAATTATTAATAATTAATGATTATTGTTAAAAACTATTATTGATAAGTATTAATAGAAATTATTGTTATAAATTATTAATAATAATAATTATTAATCCTTAATAACCATTAAAGACAATAACTAATAATCATTATTAATTATTAATTAATTGACAATAAATGAATTATTTACAAGTTTTTAAATTATTACTATTAAA
>Ga0157364_1007650_pt1 | contig 11188 bp, 2 predicted proteins | sample AttsexASBM2_FD_111476 | JGI IMG/M metagenome (GOLD analysis project Ga0157364, IMG submission 111476) | Fungus gardens microbial communities from leaf cutter ant in Ribeirão Preto, State of São Paulo, Brazil - Atta sexdens ASBM2 | ecosystem: Host-associated > Fungi > Mycelium > Unclassified ...
GCCCAGATAAATAATGTGATATATCGATCGTAAAATTCATAATGAAATCGAACTCTTACATATAAGTATTATTCAACATAGCTTAGATAAAAACAGTGCAATAAATATGAAATAATAAATGCAGGAACAAAAATTCATATTTTCACCATTTATATAACTGCATATTTAGTAATTTTAGATTGTATTTCATTCTTTATGTCAATGATATAATTAAAATATCATCTCTTTAAATACAAACCTGCTATATTTTTTAACATAATATTAAGTAGAAATTTTTGCTAACAGTTTTATTAAGTATTTAATACATATTTTATTTATATACATATATGTATATACATGTATGTATAATAAGTTATAAAGTTTAAGTATTAATTAATTTAATAATATGTATCCTTCTACATATATGCATGTATATACATGCAAATATGTGTTGTATATGTATATATACATATATGTATGCAAATTTATAAAAATCCTTTCTTTTTATAAATTTATTATTTACGATTTCAACATTATCTCTTGCAATAAAGATATTAAATTTAATAAATATTCGGAAATGTTACACGTTGTTATTGTAAGAAATTAGTTGACAAAAAACAGTATACATATGCGAAAAATAATAATATAAAACATATTTCGATTGCAACATTAAACAACTTAGTCATCGACTGCATTAAACGTCTGTATTCTGATCCTGAGTTAGTGCTGATCCCCGCTGATGCAACCAAAGTTCAATAAAAACTTGGACTTCTTCAAGGCATTTCTACGGCATTTCATTTATTCGATATGACACGATCTAGCACGTCGTAAATTTTTAAACAAACCGTTAATTACGATCGGTTTCGCAAAACCCCTCTATTCTCGGAGAGACTCAAGAATTTTATTATGTGCGCGAGTTTATTGACGATAGGTACATTCCATTCTTATATAATGTGACATCGCGTTTTCTCGGATACATGTAACATTCTTTCAGCAAATGAGTTCTATTAAACTTCATTATTTCGCCGATCAATTCAAATTTAGCGCGCAAATTAAGCAGACGAATTTTTACTTATAAATATTTATCCGTGTTCACAATCGATTGCTTACTTCAAGATCATCCAACGATTACATTGCTTTCTCGGTATTATGTATCATATCCGTATAATTAATGGAACTGTAATACATAACTAACAATCAGATATTACGCAAGAGATAAGAACTCGCGCTCTTCGATTCACATGAATTTTATATAATATTTTATCGCGGATCAATTAAATATTCCATGACGTATTCTTTAACGTGATGTAATTTCTCAAGAATGAACCGCTTATGAAAAATTTCCATTCGTGGGATCTATTCTCGAGAAACTTGTCACATTTGCTTTGCGCGCTCAAGCAGTCGTGAAAAGCCAGGAAGACATATTCAATAAGAAACGCAAACTAATGTTCTTTCCATCATCACCTTAAAAGAGAAATTTGATTATTATTAATGAATAATATTTGCGTAAAATCGATAATATAACTTTCAGTGTTTCGACATTAATTTAATCATTTCACTGACTTCAAATACTATTATCTGTTTATGTATTACTTCAGTGAAATTCAACTATTATTAGCAAACAATATTTGCACAAGGCTGATAACGCGATTTTTAATTTCAAACTTCAATCACATTTTCGACAGTAATTATTCTTTTATTGATTCAAAATTATTGTTTTTCAAAAATATAGCGTCATTTTTATATAATATAATTTTTTAAATAAATTTTCAAAGTTAATTGTTTTAATAAAAATAATGATGAGAATACAATGAATACATTCTTATCGACAATAATCATTTCGACATTTCTTTTTCGTAAAAAGATGTCGAAATGATATACTTAATAACAAGAATGCATCCATTGTTCTTATTATTAACATTATCAAAATAGATCGCATGTGCTCCATAATTTCACTGAATAAATAATACAGTTCATCACAATTAAAAGAACTTAACGAGCGAAAAAAATATGATCCGATAAGTATCTACATTACATTTAAAAATTAAATTTATATCCATTAATTAATTTTCTCTAAAGATATGTATATAATTATTATTTTCACACAATTATGCAGAATGTTTTTTTTTTCAAAACATGCAGAAGCAACAATGAGTTTATAGAATCTCTAAAATATCAAAAAATTGATATCATCAAGAAGTTATTTTTTCCATATTTTTCTCTTTCTTTATTAAAAGCTTGATGTATTAATTTATTCGTACAAAAGTATCATAACAGATATTTCCTATATATACAATAGTACCCAGAAAGCACATGGACGTCTTATGCCCAATTTTGATCATCGGATGTTCACTGGACTTCCGTTTGTCACAACTTTTTACACTAAATACGGGCTATCCTGTACATATATCCTATCTACAATAGTTAATAAATGTCCAAAATCGGATCCATATGATCGATACATTCATTTCATAAATGATATAAAATGGATCGCGCAGATATAAAATGGACAAAAAAGGGATAAAAGAGAATTTATAGAATGATCGTGCAATCTATGGATGGTCTAAAAAAATTAAATATGTTGTATCTTTATAAAAACGTAAAATCAATTATTAGATAAATTAACAAAATAAATGCATTTTAAATGAAATCAGAAATTATTTATATAAAATTTTGTTATACTAATTCACGCAATCATAAATCATATACTACTGTTAAATCATTTTCAAATCAAACGTTTCTACAAACATGACTCTGCAACGATTTGCTTCAAATAAGAGATAAATGATTAAATTATAACTTTTTTACAAAAAAAATTTGACGCAAAATGATTTTGTATTATAGTGTTATTTACATTTTATATATTATGTAAATCCACCTATTATTCCGGTACGATAAGTATTTTAAAGTTATTGCATCTATGAAGAAATGAAATCTCAACATTTAATTAAATTCGCTGTTCAATGCACAAGAGGTGCAGTGAACCGTGTTTTATGAAGAATCTGCTTAAGCAATACATTCTTCGTGGGCAGGCAAATTGTAAAGCCGTCAGTTAAAAGTAATAGATATGCCGTAAACACACTCTTATCTGTTTAAAAGGTCGCATGAGAGAAAGCGTTTCGTATATATGCAGCTTTTCTATTGCATGCAGTAGCCATTGTCTGTTGACATTGATTACTACCGAATTATAGTGTCTCCTGAAAATTTAATGGTATAATCAGAACAAAAACATATAAACATTTTTAATTATTGTCTCATATCTCTATTAAAATTTATATTTATAAAATTTATTTTTATCAAAAAACAAATAATTAATTGACGGTTAAAATTTTTACCTTGAGAACAAGTTTTCTAAAAATCTATATTGAAAAAAATTTACTAAAGTATTTCTTTGAATAGTACTAAGCAAACAATTTACTTAAATAAATATTCATTTAATAAAAAAATGATAGTTTAATCAAATTAATTTGTATCAAATAAATAAATATTTTTATACATTTAGTAAATATTTACTTAGAACTGTTTAAATAAATATTTATTAAAATTTAGTTTTTTTGTATATTTTCTGAAAGAATTAATCTTTTGTGTTATTAGATTTATTTTCAAAAACAAGTTTTCAAAAAAATATTTTTTTAATTAAATTTTTAATAATGATATGATTTTTAATAATATGATTTACTATATAAACTATGATTTATAATAACAATAGAAGGTTTAATTGCTACATTGCCAACGAAATACATACCATTGAAACATTAACAAAACACAAAATTAGCATTATTTTTTTATGAAGTTATTTTTAAATATATGTGAATCTAAAGATGATTCGAAAGCCATAATGTTTAAATTTAATTTAATTTATATAATTTAAATAAATTTTATTTATTAATTTATATTACACTCTAAGATCCGTCTGACTCTCATCAGTCCTTTTATCTAATTATTGACTTTTATTTTTATTTTAAATTCTTACTTATTTTTCATTGCAAAAGTGTTTACATGCAACTTTAAGTCCAATTTAAAAACATACTGTAAAATATGGAACAAATATTCTAGGATTTTGCAAGCTGCTAGATTGAAACTGGTTAAACCTCCTACATGTAAACCTCCACATTATTTATGTTAACCGCATTATCAATATAAAGCCAATGACCCTGGCAATCGCTTGGATGAAGAATGTCTGTAGATTACGATATATTGATTCTTTCCATTATTGAAGACTATTGATACGTCATACTTACTTCGATAAAGAGCAACATATTGTAATGACACACAATAAATGTCAATAGGGAACGTGTCATTGATCCGGCAATATAACGGATACGATTTATCACGTAATTTACAATCTAATAATTTGCTAAACACATCTAAGTTCATGTTCATATATTATCTTTCAAAGATAATTATAGTCTTCTTAATAACTTAAATCTAAAATAGGATTTTATATTGCTTATGTAAATATATACGTATTTTTTTATTCTATAAAATAATTTGCTTTTGTAATATCATTTTATTATGCATTTAAAAATTGTTGCTAATTCATATAAAAGTAATATCATATAAAAGTTATACTTCCCACTTTGTTAATGGGATAATGAGAAAAGAAGAGAAAAATGATAAATGGAGTCAATAATTTAATCTTCTAATATCAGTGCAAGACATGAGTTAACACAAAGTACAATTATATAATCTCAATGTCAGCTTATTATAATGGACTTAATTATTTTAATGGAACAGTATATTTGCTTCATTAAAATAATAGTTTATATTATAATTTTTTTCTCCAATTATACATTTTTCATTGTTTTTCTATTATTGCAGAGCATCGCGAACGTCATGAAAGATGCCTCATACTTATCCAGGTGGGGTCTTAACATACTGATCCGTCAGACGGACACTAAGCCCCTTGTTCAAATGACCGCACATGAATTCATGTTTGGTTACCAATCCACTCTCGTCACTCTTGGCAATCATTTAATGCCCTCCTGGATTAAGTTCGATAAGTTGGGATTAATCGATAGGGTAAGGAATAAGCAACAATTTCTGAAATATATGAGATAGATACAGTTGAGATCATATATAAATAATATTTATTATAATAATATATTTTTTCAAAGTTAACATAGCTTTTCCTTGACATAACTAAAAAAATATTTAATTATGTACATTTTTTGTTACAAATATATAAAACTCGACTAGACTTAAGACATTCGTTTAGCTATCGAATAAATACTTTTTTTCAAATTTGTATATTTTGTTAATGCAAACGTTTTCTTTTCTAAATAATGTTTTAAATAATGTTCTAATAATGAAATTCAATCTGGAATACAAGCCTTATGATAATAAAAATCTTGCATTTGCTATACTTTGTAGATGTATGACTTCGATGGCGATTTTGAGACGTTTTACACGGGAGAAACAGATGTACGAATGATAGGCTTGATCGATAAGTATAATGGGGACGTTAACTTACCGCAATGGACTGGTAAATGCGCGAATGTGCAAGGCGCGAGTGATGGTGTTAAGTTTCCGAGCTACATCGAGCCTAACGACACAATCCTCTTCTTTCGCAAGAGCCTCTGCCGAAGTGCACGCTTGGTAATTTTGATTATTGCAATCACATCACGCAGCGAAATAGTTAAACAGTTGGACTAATCTTCTGCCAAGTCATGCGATTCGCGTGTAATGTTATTTCTTCTATTATTGACTTTCTTCCCTTATACAGAATGCTCGTAAATTATTCTTGTGCAATTGACGGATCTATCCCTCAATCACAACTCGACATCTTCTTCAAGGAATCTTTCTTCAAGGAAGAAAGTGTTTTTATGTCTTTTTTTATTTCTGCATGTTAATTTATAATGTTAAGAATTAGACATTTCACAACTGATTTTTAAATTAAAAATCCTTTAAAATATTAAACTTACTTCTTTCGATAAATACTTATATAGAAGCTATTTAAATATTTATCTCAATATCTTTAGCGTTAGAAAAAAACTTTTATCTATAAAAAATTTGTTGTAATAATAAATTATTATAATAAAATATTTAAAATGTGATAATACCTTATTTACAAAAATTTAAAAATTTCTTTTTATAAAATCCCTTTACAATAATATTTCTTCCAAAGGCACGAATTGGAGAAAAAACGCTGCAAGGTTTAGAAACATACAAATACACATTTATGGAGAATGAATTGGACAACGGAGCAGTAAATCCAGAAAATAAATGCTTCTGTCGCAAAGGATTCTGTCTAAAGCCCGGCTTAATTGATGTAACCGATTGTTATTACGGTAAGATATCAGTACATCAGTTAATTTCAATAAATTATTCTTTAATATAATAAATATTCCAAATTGAAGTCGGATTAAACTTCTCTCCGATGAATAAATTATTACACTTAATGCACATTTGATGCATATTTAATTGGTCAGTACATATCATTAACATCCTTGCTTCTTAATAATTTATTATTATTAAGTACCTCAGTCATTTCACTGCCGAGTGTCTTTTATAAGAAATAGACTTGTGAGAGAATGGAATTTCGATATGCATCAATTCTTATGTCGCATTACTATTTACCACAGTTGCGGTACTTGTCTCTATTGAAGTGTTGTGAGATTCCGATTGCTTTGGTCATATTGCAATAAAAATCAGAAAATTCCAATTTTCGACGCAAATGAAGGAAAAAAATAGAGATAATTTATATGTTTAGAATTATTTATCTCGACAAAAGCAGATTCAGAAAATTCATCTTTAATGCATCTATTCCGATAAAATGTTACAAACGATCAAGTCGCGTTCATGATAATAAAATTATGTCACGTTGGTTACGTCATAAACTAAGTAAATTTCTTCCACTGAGCGACACGAAACATCTTAGAAGAATCGAAAATGTCGATGTTTTACGTCTCGTGTAATCCAACGATTTACAAGTAAATTTTCGTGTTCAAAATAAATCTGTCAAATAAAAATTGTATTAATATATTATAAAATTTTCCCGATTTTTATAGGATTTCCAATTGCCTTGTCGTATCCACATTTTTACAAGAGTGACCCATCGTTCCTAGAAGCAATCGAAGGATTGGAACCCAATAAGGAATTGCATGAATCTTATTTCTACATTCAACCGAAGTCCGGAACACCCATAAATTTAGCATCCCGATTCCAAATTAACATGGTACTGCAGAATATCGGACACATGGCTAGGGTGGAAAAGTTCCCCCATATGACAATTCCATTACTATGGTTCGAAATTGTAAGTACAGAAAATATCAATTCAAAATTTAATGGATTTAATTTAATAATTAAACTAATTTAATTGATTTAATTGATTTTGTTGACTTAATTGATTTAATTGCATACATGTTAATTGATTTACTTTAATAATGTTCTACTTTTTAAAATTGTCTTCTGAAGGATCAAAAGAGTAACTTTTAATTACTTCCGTATTAATTAATTATGGGTACAGTCCTAATGCTACAAATGCTTCAAAACATTTAATTGATCAATTAAATGAATTAAAGTGCCTCACAGCATTTATAGCGTTCATATGAATGAATTGTGTATATTGATTTTTACAACATCAGTGATTTCATTTCAAAATTATATCGAACATGTAAAAAATAATAAAATATGATCTTTTCTTTTCAGGGAATGTACAAATTGCCGTTAAATTTGAACCTTCGTTTTTGGTTTTATCTGAACTTCATGCCAATCCTAGCGGAAGTATCGATGTATTTACTATTCCTTTCCGGAACAGTGTTGCTTGTCTGGTGCATCATGAGGATACTGTTTCATCAGACGAAGAAACCATCGGAATGGCTGGAAATGAAAAGGAAGCAACGAAAAGCACATACGGACAAGCAAATTGATCCGAAGGTGAAAGACATAGACGTGTACAGCACGCTTTTGACCTCTGGCGATCCGAATCTGATGATGGTGTAATTATAGGTATAGTGATCGAGCTATAATGAGAAGGGACAATACATTATTTCTTCAATAGCTTTGTGGCCATTATCCTTATTAGTTGATGAAACAATGTGTTATGAAACAAATAAAGTAAAGTATATTATTTTACTATATTTATATACTATATCATACTTTATATTGGGTTGTCCGGAAAGTTCATGCCGAATGTTCATGTTGAAGGAAAATTGAAACGCAGAAAATTTAAATTTTAGTATACATTTATTAAATTATATAGGTTAAGCGGCATGAACTTTCCGGACAACCCAATATATTATTAGATGCCCGCATACATGTTAAGTCAGGGTATCAAAGTCACATCATTTGATTTAATCTCTAGTTTCTGATAGAATCAATTCAACTATAAATATTTCCATTTTTATAGTTTTGATTATCTGATTATTAATAATTAACGGAAGTATTTTTCGAAATCTGTATCTGATCATTTTCCGTTACTTCATATTTTTCAATAACTATCATTAATCAGTTTTATCAAAATTGTTTCTCATATAGCATAAACTTAATATAGAAATATACACAATTTTAGTAGCAATGTTATTTGTCTATCTACAGTTTAGTATTATATATTAAACAAAACTATTTTCTTACTCATAGCATAGCTCATTGTATAATAATTATACAAACGATGTAAGTTACCTACATCATTGTAATGAAATTTTGCTTGTTACAGAAATTCTTCAAAAATTCAATTTAAAAAAAAAATTCTTTATACAATTTAAAAACGTCTTTAAAAAATATAATTTTGAACTTTTTAATGAAAGAATAACACATTCTATTTTTATCAAGATATTTAACTTCATCGATTACATATAAAGATCGGCAAAAAAAAATGTTATTACACATTACAATTATAATAAGATTGCATAAAATTAGAATAAAATAAAAAGAGGAGAAAGAGAAAGAGACATATAACATTGCTATTACATCAGAGCTATTTCCTTATTGTAAGCGCTGATTCATCATATCACTCCAATCATGCATCGGACAGAATCATTTCATTTTAATCGCATAGAATATAATTTTTTCGGAATATAATTTTTTTCCATTTTACTTTTACTCTTTACTTTTCTATATTAATTTTTCTAAATAAGAATTTTTTGAGCATTAGTTTTAAAAAAAGTATAATCTGTGCGTAAACATTTCTAAAAAAATTTCTGAAATTTTCTAATTAGAATTACGAAATTATAATATAAAGATACTCTATATGTTCATTATACCAATGGTGCTTCATTATTTCTAAGTAAACTTTAATTACTGTAAGTAAATGACATGCTAATAAATCATGTCTGTGATTGTTTTATTTTGCTCTCATATTTTATAACAGTATTTTTTTTAATATGATATAATGTAGAGAGGAATTCTATAATATAAATTCCTATATAGAGACAGCGAAAGATTATATCGACATTAGAGGAATATATTGTTACATTAATCGCCAAGCTCAAATTTAAACAATTAACAGACATTAAATTGACAATCGCTCAATTATATAATGTATGTTTAAAACTAGGGATAATTTAATAAATTTTTAACAACGTTAAAAAACAACAAAATGAAGAAAACATTACATTAAAAAGAATTATAGCAAATTTAACAATGTTACTCTTTAGGCAAAATCGATTATTACTTTTTAAATATTATATATATGTATTGTAGAATATCCATATGCAAATTAATCTATTTAATGTTACTGCTTGGAATCAACTGGAATTTTAATTCATTTACCTTTTCTATTTTTTGTACTCTTTTCTCTTGTTTTAGAAAAAAATTTATTTACTAGAAACTTGCCATTTATCAAATAATAGATAGAATTCTAAAATAGAGATATTCCAAATAGTAATATTAATAAAGCAAACTACTTTGTATATCTAGAGATCTCAGATAGGGCCCATATCACATCATAGGCTATATCATGGATTCCTCTCCACATGGATAACAATCCGTGATTATCAATAACATAATCTCATGATGAAAACATGTAGAGAGGACCAAATCGACTTGAATATAATTCAGTAAATTATTCAACTTTACACCTTTTTTAATATAAATTATCTTATATAGGATAGGGCATTTAAAGTGTTACAAGCTATTATCCCAAAAAGTGCGTCAAAAATATGTTCAAACAAAAGTTGTATCATTTCAAGGAAAACAAATAATAATAAAAGCATTTCTTTTTACAATCGTTTTTCCAAAGATCACATGGAAGTCGCCTCCACTTTTTTAAATGAAATATTTTTTAAATATGATACATTTTTAATATGATAATATGATACATTTTTTTTCATAATATGATTCTCCTAACTATTCTGCGTATAAAAATATTACTTTTTTTTTAAAAAAAACATATTTTAATATGCACAAAATAATAAAATCTAATGAAAAAAATATACAAAGAAAAAAACATATAGTGATTTTTTTTTAATGTAGTTAGATCATATACTTTAAATGTCCTATACTAATTCTAATAATTTGTGGATCGGATGATACGAAAATTAATGCGTCGAAGTTTTAATTTGTCACCTAAAATCAGAATGGAAATAATTTTTATCTGTAGTGACATAACGAATATGTAGTTATATAATACCTAATGTATTTCGCATTGGATTTTTTTATCTCAATGTAAATATGTAAATAATTTATGAATTATTAAATATGTAATGTGCATTGGCAATGAGATGTTATATCTAAAATTTCGTATATATATCTCCTGTACTAAAAACAAATTGAAAAAATATAGATAAGATCGTATGTATCTTTATTGTTTGTAAAAAAAAACAAATTCTTTATACATTTATTTTTTGTAAGAAACCAGGAAATTACGCATCATAAGGGAGCAAAAGTCATTTTTAATATAGATCATAAGAATGAAGAAACAAGTATTTTTTAATATATGTATAGATCATAAATGTAAATATAACAATATAACTTTCTACGAAAAATTTTTTCTAAAAAATATCTTGCCTTATTTGTTACAAACATTATAGAAATATAAATTTAATATGATTACAATTAAGAATGTGCTCACATATTTAATAAAATACTTAGAAATAAAAATAAGTTTCGTAATATTATTTGCGGATATGACAAATTTTTGAGAAAGCATTTTTTTATGAAATATGATATAAATTTAATAAAAAGAAGATCCTTAGATGTGTGATAATTAAGCTATTGAAATATACACACACACACACACACACACACGCGCGCGCGCGCGCGCGCGCGC
>Ga0157364_1007652_pt1 | contig 11187 bp, 7 predicted proteins | sample AttsexASBM2_FD_111476 | JGI IMG/M metagenome (GOLD analysis project Ga0157364, IMG submission 111476) | Fungus gardens microbial communities from leaf cutter ant in Ribeirão Preto, State of São Paulo, Brazil - Atta sexdens ASBM2 | ecosystem: Host-associated > Fungi > Mycelium > Unclassified ...
AAAGATGTAATTTGCTAGGGATTATTTTTTGGTGTTCAAGAATAATCATGCAAAAACTGATAAAAATCCGTAAAATACTTATATGAGTCTCTCCTTGTTAATTCCTTATCTCAACTTGTTTATAATATAAAAGATTTAAGTACAGGGTCCTTTAAGATAAATTTTCCGTCTATGACAAAGATCATGTATAATTTCTAGTTTGTAATTATTGATATTCAAAATATGTGTAGACATACAACTTTGCTTTAATAGTAGAATTGTTCTCAATTATAATGTCATGATTTTTATTATAAGTATGATTCTTAAGTTTGAATCAAATAGAAGAATAAATAAAGAGAAGCTGATAATGATTATCTAAAAATAAATCGATGAATCAAAATTCTTTTTTTTTTGTAAAAGATAGAATTGGAAAGGAAAATTATTTTGTTCATTAAGCCGTGAAATAATACTTTTTTATAGAAAAATAGATAGTAAGAATAAGAATTTAGTTTGTCTGAAAAAATCTATGATTATATTAATTTTCCTATATAATTTTTAATAATAAAGTTACATGTATGTATTATTACGATATATATTACGATAGTCGAAAAATACAAATTAAATAATTAAAACTATTTGTATATATGTAATACATGTATTTTTTTTACTAACTAATGCTTTAATCTTATTATTAAATTAATAAATTTAAGGGATAATAACAATATAATTATAAAATTAATTACTTTAAAAAAGAAATTTTTTTTTACAAAAATAACTGATTATGTCAATGCTCACTATTACCAATAGTCGTTAATCTTGATTTAACTTACTTTTTATATTTTCTAGTTCTATGAGTTAGTAAAGAGTAAATTAAGTCGAGATTAAAATTAACATTGGTAATTTACATTGGTAAAAATGAACTAAATAAAGTAAAAAAAATAGATACAACATAAATATAGAAATAAATAATTTACATTCAAAAATATCTTTATAGCAAGTAATCCTTATTTATCTTTAAACAAAAATGTTTACAGTATGTAATTGAAGCTATATTTCAAGGATGTACTTTATCTGATTGCGTACTTCAGATGTTCTGATGTAGGTCTACATATAGACAATTTGCATGTACAGAATTGCTGTTGCGGTTAGTATGCAACACTTGCGGTCTAATTCCCTGTTAGTTAATGTGTAAGGATGCTGTTTGTCATTTGTATGATTTCATAGAAGTACAGAATTTCGAAATTGAGATTTGAAAGCAAATAAACGTTTTCAGAATTTAATTCTTAATTTTATAAATTCTGTTTTATACATTCTGTTTAAAAGTTTAAAAGTAATTTTAATTTTCCATAAATTTTATTTAACAAAATTTTAAAAATGTGCAAAATACAAGTACTTTCAGATTAAAAATTCACATTTCTCTTAAACAGAACATCTTTGAATTATAAAAAAAATAATAGAGTTTTGATTGATTGTAAATTTCAATTGTTGAATTGTTTTTTAAATCTAAGAGATATTTTTTTTGTATTAAATATTTAGATAATTAGAATATAATCAAAAGTTTTATCAGTAAGATATTTTATTTAAGTTAATTGAGAAACATTTTGTTATTTGTAAAATTTTCGTTTGTGGAAAGTTTTATTTTTATATCTTTCTCATATATATCTTCTTTATCTTAATACTTTTATAAATCTTTTGTTAGTAAGAAATTAATTTCCATTTGAAATTATGTCAAAGAAATTATCTTTGAATTCTGACATAAAGTGGGATATATTATTATGACCTCATTATCGGCATGACAAGATCCTTTATTTTGCAAATTCAATTAAATTCTATATTCGCGTAGAGGCATTCTCCTTTTAGACGTGACCTGCGATCAGAGATATCCGAGATGGCTTCGACATAGCCTTCAATAAGCGGCGCAATAGACGGCAAAAATTTTATTATTAAATACATGGCATTCAATATTTAAATAGAATATAAATTATTAACTTATAATTATTATCCAATGTATGTTAATCAAATGCTTTAAAAAGTAATATTAAAAATTTTAACTTTTTACAATGATACTAAGAGTATAAATTTAATGGTACCTTAAAAGGTCGCAAAGGAAAAACGACGAACAAGGAAAATATCTATATAACCTTATACCTTTAACAATAAGTTTTCATTCAAAAGTAGTTCGTATGTCGCTTTCTTTCAGCGAATCTATTCTTTCGTGAGTTTGTTCTAATGTTTTTAATGGAAGTTCGCTTTTCCGAGGCTAGTGAAAAGTTTTTGTTTTTAAATTATACTGTGACAAGCACATAAGTAAAATGTAATTTTGAGATGTGTTTAACTGTAAGCTTAAAAAAAATATATTTTAAAAGCTAGATTTATTATTAATAACATAAAAATTTCCAAAAAGTTTCTTATATATGCAAGTAACATTACACTATCATTATAATATGTATGTAAAAATATACCGATTATCTAATATAATAATCAACTCTTCTAAAGAAAAACTAAATTATTTGAATTTTGTTAATTTTAATGATTATGACATTAAAAAAAGTAGATTTTACAAAGAACTATTCGAAATTTTTTTATTATTCTCAATATTTATTATTAATTTCTATTATACAAAATAATTAAATAAATTATGTTTTACAAATTTATTAATTATGATATATGATAAAAATAAATTAATTTTTTTACGAAATAATGTTTAAAAGAATATTTACTTAATTTAAACATCACTAAGATTTTTTTCTTATAAAAAAATCAATAAGATAAAATAATTTTTAAACTTACCTTGTGATTTATAAGTTCATTGTAATTATCTATAAATTCATTTTTATTACATTTTTTTTTAGATATTTGTAAAGTATGATAATTTAGTGTCAATAATGCGTTTCAAGACGCATGTCAATTTTCACATGTCAATCTAGAAAACTAAGGTTGAGTTACACCATTATTATCGCGAAGAGGATCGTAACGTCCAATCGCAGCATAAATACTCTTGCAATCATCACGAGCATTTGTATATTTTCCACACTATTTTCTTGTAAGATATTTTCCATTTATTTTTTAGTAAGAAATTTCATGTTATATCTTAGATATAACAAAACGATGATAAAAAATTATAATTAAATTATTTATAACAAAAAAGATTATTTGAAAATTTTTTTACAAAATTTTCTCTTTTATAATCGATTTAATAAAAAGATAGCTAATTTGACCGAAAATTAATAAAAAAAGGAGAAATACACATGTCACGTGAACATCACATTATGACATAATTAATGACAAAGGTGGGGTTCAGCTATAAACTATTGTACAGTCTGAGCGAAAATAAAATATTACGCAGTATACGCCTAAATGAGATTCAGAGAATGTGTAAAGAAATATATCTTATTTAAATATCGATTAGTGGTTTAATAAAGCAAAAACACAGTATAGATGCGAAAAATTACAAAGCAAACTATTTTGATACTCAAATAAAAATATTCTGATAAAAATTACAAAGTAAATTGGCTAGGAATAATAGCGATGAGAAAGGATAATGAAAACAACTATAATGAGTTTGTTTTTATCGGATAAAATTGTGAATGTGTTTTTGCTGGTGTTTCGTATTCTTAGAGTACACGAAGCAGGTGTACCACCGATTGGCCAAGGGTGGCGAGGGTGGGACGTTAGGTAGTCGTCGTCGCGACTATACAGACGACAGTGCGGCGCGTCGTCATTTAAGCGCGAGACTCCGTCGGATGAGTACCGGACGTGTGCTTCAATTATTTCGAAACACGTGCGACGTACGAGTTCCATTAATTGAGCGAAATTAGACATGAAAAGATTGGAGACAAACTGGAGATGAATCAAAGTTTTCGTGTGTGATTTGCATTACAATGACAATTTCCACCATATGTTTCACCGATGTTTTCGCGACGCAGAAATGAACGCGGAGAAAATTATTTTTGGTGTAGAGTTGAATGGTTTTTTATATGTGTGCTGTGATATTTCGTGGATGTCATTTTTGAAGCGGTTTATGATTAAAATTTTAAACTTGGATATGCGAGTCATTGAAAAATGATGGTTTAAAAGATGTGTATCTAATAGATTCAAAATTTTATTTGAACAAATTAAAAATAGAAAGTAATTACCAATTTTCTGTTAAAAAAGTATATTGCTTATATATATTATTGCCTCGGAAGTTTACGTTTGAGAGATTTTTCACATATATATAGAGATAATTGATGAGAAAAAGTATTAAAGCTAAAGCTCTGCTAGTTTATAAGTATCTGATGATTTGAGTATCTAAAATATCTAATATATTGATTTTAATGAGATTTATTTATATTTTAATTTACGTAAGCAAAAAATTATTGAACTCCAAGTACATAAATAAAATAAATTTTCTAATTAGAAGACTATAATTATTAGTTAAATATAAATTTAATACTCTCAATAAAAGTATAAGAATGCTTTTTAAAAGAAGAAATTCTGTTAATAAATGTATAACATATAGAAATTCATGATCAATTGCAAATATCGGCGATTCTAAAATAATCCTTTTTTAAAGAGATCGATTGCCAAGCGATCAAACGATTGTACTTCGGAAGATGATTTCAAGGAGAAACGTTGTCGTCGTCCAATGGAATGGCATTCGTGTTTGAGTTCTTTTCTAATCGATTTTACTAGCAGAATATTCTTAAATTGTTTAGTACGGTTTATTTCTCTCCGCAGTTATCCTTGAAAGACATTACGTTCATCATTGATTGAACTAGTATTCGTAGTTCAGGCTCTAATGATTAATTAGAATGAAATGGGAACATTTTTAGAATCGCATATGTACATGAAGAATATGATATGATTTGACATGTGATTAAGTTTATCGCATAATAGTAAAATTAAATGACGTTCGAAATTAAACGAATGTCTTAACAAATTTTTTATTGAAAAGACATTAATTAATTATAATTTTTACTCATCATCTGGGAAATAGAGAAATAAACCCGCACACATACATTTTTATTATGTTTACTATTATAAATTGATATTAATTATTGACAAATAAGATAATATTAATATATATTAACACTATCATAAAATATAAATAATAATTTGCTAATATAGTAAAATTCTATAATTTTAGAAATAAATATATTGCAAATAGACTGAAAAGTTAATTAGTTTAATCTCAATACAATTTTGTTTTACACAATATTTTGCAAAAATTATTAATCTTTTAATGTTATAAATTACGTAAAAAATACTGCCTTTAAAAATACACATGCTGAGGATTAAAAAATATAAAAAGTAATAAAAATTTAAAAGTAATAGCAGGATTTGAAAATTATAATAATTATAAAGATTATGATGACTGTAAAAGCATAAATTCCGCAATTAACTTATAATTAACGTTATTGTAATGTAGATAAGTGAATCATATTTTATGTGCTTTTAATTTTATATTAATTGAAGCAAACACAGCACATTTTCTGTATTTAATTACTTAATAGAAAAAAATCTTTTAAGCTAAATTAAAGAAACATTCACAATTTATGTGTTAAATTATATGTTTTTATATTCATTAATTATTTTTAAAAATTTATTTCATTTTAATAATGCGCTCTGTCATATGTGTAATAAAAATAAGCAAAATATATTGAATTAATATTGTTTTTTGCTCGAAGAAATATATATGTGTGTGAAATATATATATATATATGAAAACATATATATATATTTTATAGTTATTTTATAGTTATAATACAATTACAAAACATATATATATATGTTTTGTAATTGTATTATAACTAACCAAAATATGTTATTGATGAAACTTATTAAATTTGAAGTTAAAGTAAAAAGTAGGTACTATAAAAATTTTTAATACATCCGTGTGGGAATTTCTGTGTAGAATAAAAAACTTTCTATAGAACTTCCAACTGGTTGCGAAATATGCGTAAATCACAATATATAACTTCTTTAAGTTCCGGTTTTCGAAAAATAACATCAGAGGTATCTACATGTTTGCGAGAACGTATCTACGCGGTCGGATCATCACTGCAAGTAATATTTTATAGAGATTATTCAATTTTTAATCATAAAAATTTAAATGATTCTATCAGTCGTTTTACATTTTAACAATCAATCACAAAGTCTATATTATTTTATAATCTATTTTCAAAATTTATTGAATAAAATATTCTTCATGTAATTTTATTTAAATAATAAAATTGACTTTTTAAAAAGAAATAGTTTTACGTTAATTTTAGTTTTCTTAGAAATTATAAATTACATTAAAATAAATTAGATTTAATTAATTAAATTGTAATTATTAATCATACGTATTAGAATCCATGAATGCTGTCAACTATCATTTTATATTACTATAATTAGGGATTTATTGTATTAGGGATAACTAGGTATGTTTTTAAAAGATGTAAATACAATTAAAATTTAAGTAAGAATCGAATTATTTAATGTATTTGATTCATTTGTCATTAAACTATTTAAAAAATGAATCTATCCTTTGCCATCAATAATATATTAAAGGATGTACATTAAAGGATGTATATTAAATGATTAATTAAATAATAATATATATATATATATATATATATATATACGATGTTATACATTCTCTGTTATGTTTTCTAACAAGTTTAATGTCGGATTTTTGCTACAAAGAATCGTAGTATCAATGATGAAAAAAGCTTTTGTCAGATTTTCGATAATTCTCCGGAAAAACAATATAGACAATTATATCGATGTTGTTTATTAATGTGTCTGGCTAAAAATATTGCAAGAAAACGCACTATTTTTTAATATTTTTTTGTCTCATTAACTTTTTGACACAAACTGTCATTTGAATTCAGTATCGGATTAAATTTGGAATTAAACTATCTGGCAGCAAATTGGATTGTACATTTCCTACGAGGCTTAGGATAAGTTATCATCCAACTTCTATTTGCGTTTCAACTTTAGGATATCGTAACTTACACGATAGTTTAATCTCTAAGAGAAATAAACGAAAACAAATATAAATGTTTAAAAATATAACGTATATTAATATCTTTATTTTATTAAATTAAAATAATGTATTTATTCAAATAAAAATAAAAAATTCTTAAAAGATAAAATACTAAATAAAAGAAATGTATAAAAGAAAAATAATAAAAGATACTTAACTATAAACTTTCAAAATATTTTTATAGTAATAATCAAAAGTACATGTTTATTTAATACTTGATACATTATTTACCGTATATTGATAAATGTAATAAAAATAATTTTAACTGAATAATTCTTTAACAATCACTGATTCTTGAACAATCACATATTTTATTTTATTTTCCGATGCCAGCGGGTATCATTTGTTGTTTGATATAAATGAAATATAGGAAAAATATTATATTAAGTGATGTTAAACGAATTATAATTAACGTAACAAATGGATTTGTGTAAAATTGTTAAATAGAGAAAGAAAATAGTGGCAAAAAGAGAAAAATAAAATGATAGGAAGGTAATAGAAAAATGTAGATGAAATATTTATTTAATTAATATGTCTTTAATTAATTGATTGTTTGATTTCTGAAAAACGGGCTTTATTATTAGTAATAAACAACTAGAATGATTTAATAAAATTAATCAAAAATTTTTAGTATTTTTAGATACTTTATGGATCCATTTGATTAATTAAAAAAATTAATTATTATTTTTATTGAATGTAATTTATTAATTTTTCCCAAGAAAAATTAAAATTACAAGTAGAATTAGATGTGAAGGAGAATTAGATTAGACTAATAAATAGATACTGCATGATAATGGTAATTATTATTGAATAAAATATTTAATGTTTTAGCACAAATATATATCACAGGAAATAAAAAAATTTCCTACATTATAATAATTTTTTAAATGATTAATGGATTTTCTAAATTTGAACATGACGTATCACATATACATAAATTTAATTTTTTTAATAATACGGTTTTAAAACATAAAAAAAGGTAAAAGAAATTTTGAGAATGTAATCTCAACTACTTATTGTTGGTCATTTCAAAGAACATTTAGACCATAATGTTACAATACTCATTTTATTGTATCCCTAATAAAAATTTTAATGATAATCCTCCTTTTATCAATGTTTAACATCATTTAATATGGTATTTTTAATATTTCCTTTAAATTATACTTATGAAATATTAATTGAGTTAAATATTATATTATATTATGCAAAAAATATATGTATAATTATATAAACAAAATTACGTTAAATTTATTAATAAACGATTTAATTCATTTTGTAACTGTTAATAGAAAACCTTAAATTTTGAATAATATAAATAAACAAAAAGAGTCATATTCAGCGAATTAGTGTTTAATATTTTTGAGTAAAACATTTTCTAATTAATGCAAATTGCATGTCGATTATTTGTCGGTTTTGAAACATAATTCTAAATTGAAACTAAAATAATAATATCACAAATTAAATTGTTAATTAATTTAATATTATACTAATAAATATTTTAAAGTAATGCTGCAAATTCGTTGCAAACAATAGCACTCTAATCAAGGTTTTCTTAAGTTTGCTTTTGCAGGAAGGAAAGATAAAGTTTTATGTAAGCACATATAGACTAAAGAGCTAAAGAAATATAATTAATATGTACAGTGATAATCAAGTGACGATTTTAAATGAGTGATGCATATTTCAGTGACATATTTCAGCAACTTCTTTTAAAATCTTTGATAAGAGAGAGAAAACTATGAAAATCGTTTCTTAAATAATCAATATTTGCGAAATGAATGAACCTGAACCTTGCCTACCTCTCATCTTGCCACCAAGATATCGTCTTCGCGATCTAATCTTAGGCGATTATGCTTTCAATGATGACGGCGAACGGTAAGTATGTTATATACTTGTAGATTATGCTTGTAAATTTTTGTATATGCTAGATAATTTATACAATTTATAAATTAAATACAAATTATGTTTTTGAATTTTCCTATCTTTATCTCTCTCTCTCTCTCTCTCTCTCTCTCTCTCTCTCTCTCTCTCTTATAATTCAATAAAATAAATTAATTTTTTATGATAATTTCTTTTTCACTATCTTTGATTGTAAATTGGAATTAATGCAACATTACTAATAAAAGTTAAAATCTATAAGCTTTAATTAATAAATACTTAAAAGATATTTTTATATTAAATAAAACGTATGTATGCCTGATGTGTATGTATGTAGAATAAATAAAAATTATATATTTCAATAAACAAATTTACATAGATAAATATATTATATATATATATATATATATATATATACACATATATATGTATATATACACATATACAATAATTTGTAAAAATAGTTTGTGCTATGCTATATTGATGCGCGAAGATGCTTTTTGCGAAATTGATGGCAAATGATTTATTGATCAGTATTTCCGGCTGTCTCATGTATTTTTTCGTTGATGCACTTTATTTAAATAACAGATATACATAACGATATACATAAATTGCTAATAAAAAGAATGTAATGTAGATAATTGTAAATATTATTATATGTAATTGTAAATATTTTAAAGAGAGGAGAAACTCCAACTTTAATGTTATTTTAAAATCGCTTTATATTCGTATTAAAATACTCTTTGTATTTCGTATTAAAATAGAGATTTTCATATTTCTATGGTTTCAACGAAGCGTTAGATTCTCAAGAAAATTTAAATAACGATATTTTGAAGAATGCGGAAACATTTTATAATAGAATTGAAAATTGTCTAATCGAGCGTGTTTCAATTGTTTATAGAAAAATATTCTACATTTAAATTGAATCTTCTCAATAAAATAATTAAGAGATGTTAATAGTTTATTTGACACGAATCAAGCAATCACAAGGGAAATCGATAAGAAAAAATATATGACGAATCTTTGACCGACTTCAAATTCTACAGCGAAAGCATCTTTCATAACAAACGTAATTTCATGAAACCCAATCGCACTAAACTTGCCACATTCTACTAAAATTGCGATACTAAATAAATTTTTGTAAAGTAGAGCTACAATAAAATATAATCTATGGAAATTATAATAAATCTTTTTTAATAATTATAAAAAGCATAATAGTTTATTTGACACGAATCAAGCAATCACAAGGGAAATCGATAAGAAAAAATATATGACGAATCTTTGACCGACTTCAAATACTACAGCGAAAGCATTTTTCATAACAAACGTAATTTCATGAAACCCAATCGCACTAAACTTCCCACATTCTACTAAAATTGCGATACTAAATAAATTTTTGTAAAATAGAGCTACAATAAAATATAATCTATGGAAATTATAATAAATCTTTTTTAATAATTATAAAAAGCAATTACTTATCTATGAAATGTTAATTATAACCACGACATTCTATATCTTGCTTTATCAACAATAACAGAGTGAACAAACTAAGCAATAAATTGATGCAATCGAATTACACGAACAGCCTAGACGACTTACTAATACTATCTGAATTCACCATATATAATTTCCTATATACAGTTCAAATAGGACATTAGTATTGGGTATTAAGTTATAGGATTTAATTGCCTACATACATACATACATACATACAGATATTTATATCATAATTATAGTTATCTGAAATTCTGCATTGAGACAATTAATTATTCTTTTAATTTTTTCTTCATTTAATTCTAAATTATTATGACTTTATAATTATAATTAATTCTAAATTAAATAATTTTGACAGGAATGAAAATTATTATCACGTAAAAGATATGTAAATATTATTTTTTAATTGATAAGAACTTAGAGAACATAACATTTGTAGATTTAAATACTAAAAAACATATTTATTAAAATTATTGTATGTGCATACTAGTATTATTGGATTAAACAACGTAGATATAATGTTTCTGTTGATTTCTTTTGGAATAAAACCGATTCTACAATTCTTTAAATATTACAAATTTTATGTATAATGTAAATTTTCACGGAAAGAAAAACAAAATTTTCAGTATAAATAATATTTATCAATAAAAACATTGAATAAATGATTATGTTAAAAATGTCTAAATGTAATACTCATATGTTTGGATTCAATTATTATTCTAATTATGCATAATGAAGTGAAATTTTTCCAATAGATTTAATTCCACTACAAGAAAAGTTTTAAAAAATAATTATAAAGTTAAAATTTCATCTTTAAATTGCATGTA
>Ga0157364_1007653_pt1 | contig 11186 bp, 2 predicted proteins | sample AttsexASBM2_FD_111476 | JGI IMG/M metagenome (GOLD analysis project Ga0157364, IMG submission 111476) | Fungus gardens microbial communities from leaf cutter ant in Ribeirão Preto, State of São Paulo, Brazil - Atta sexdens ASBM2 | ecosystem: Host-associated > Fungi > Mycelium > Unclassified ...
CTTTCTCTCTCTCTCTCTCTCTCTCTCTCTCTCTCTTCACGTTATTACGTTCGTTTATATATAATTGGTGACTTTCTATAAATGTTGCTTTGTGTTACCAACCACGCAATATTTAATATAAATTTTAAAATATGTAACATATTTTAAAGAAAACTTTTTCTATCAAAATTTATTTTGTCAGAATACTATATTTTGTAAAATGGTTACGGTTTAAGATTTGTTCGCGAATTTTTTTACAAAATGTAATACTCTGACAAAATAAATTTTGATAGAAAAAGTTTTCTTCAATATGTATTATATATTTTATATATTGCTAAGGTATACATATACACTGTTTGAAGTACGAAGTGGAATAAAGTGCGTCCGCTACTAATTTTAAAATAATGGCGAATGAGTTGGCATCTCGTGAACATCGTTTAAAACGTTTGGTTTTTACGTAAAACGCGTGAATCGCAGCTGTGTGAAAAGAGGAAAACCGCTACTGTGTCTCGAAGTAACTTTGGAACTGCGCCACAATTATAAAATGGAACTTGGGACTCTCTGAGACAAAGGTACCGGACTCACGTTGCGGAAGAAAAACTCACCAGAAAATTAATATCACCGCTTAACGTACGACATGTATGTTTCGCGATGCATCTTGAGCATCTCTCGAAATTGCCGAGGATGAATGCACGTCTTTTTTATTCGTCGTTGCATTGCGACGTGTATCATCCCTTTTTTCATTGTCTATGTTGTTCGTTTTACTTTTTTGGCCGTGCCAGGCATACTCATTTTTTTTTTCAGAATTTTCAGAAGAGATGACATTGTAATACGTAATATATTTTTTATTGCATAAATTGAAGACTGCAACGCGATACGTATAAATAAAATTACGATTGTAATACTTCCCTCCTTCCTTATATAAAGAAGAAATTCCATTCCACGAATAACTATGTCTATTGATTACTAGAAAAAAAACTGTCGCAATTTTATTCTTATCAGGATACTTATTAAATTGCAAACTTCTTCACATTAGATATTTATCTGTCAAATATTTATCTCTCACGCTTGCAATTTTACCATCTGATTAGAGAATCGAAATGTTTCTTATATATTGTCTTGATAACACGATACAAAATCTTTAATCTCATGATTAAATCTGTTTATGATTAACGGCAATTGATGACATGACGATCATTTAAATGTTTTTTTATCAGTTTGTTATGTAATTAACAATAAGATCTATGAAAGATTAATGATTGTTTGATATAAATAGAAATTATTAAGTATTTATATTGTGCATATTACAATAATATATTAATATGAAAAGCACACATTACAAAAATTCTCATTAAATTTTTAAATAAGACTTTTCTCTGTAATTTGAAGAATGTCGTGAAAAGTTGTGTCTCAGGTATATACAACTAGCCACATCCTAGATTACATTTCGTTTAATTAAAAGAGTGGATAAGATACAAGATACAGGTGTATCATGCACAGGTTTGTAATTTAAAATTTAATAACCTTAAGAACTTGATTTCTATTCCTTTCACTAGTGGGGCCAATGCCGTAAAAGCGAGTAGATGGTTTCTTTTCAATGATCGAAAGCCGACTGTAACAGTAATCCGATTATAGAGACGCTACACATATAGAGGATTCTGCCGCTTTTTGCAGTTTAAACCTGTAATCCTGATCCGATCATGGAGAATTAAGACGACGATTACGTACTTGACAGAAAGAATAAGAAGAAAAATAGCGACTGCTCTCGTTGAGATACGTGCGTATTTACAGTTAAACACAAATCTTTGAAGTTGTAAATAGAAATGTAGAAATATGAATGTTTTATGAACATTTTTGTTTTACATTATTTACATCTCAAAAAGTGAATATCCATAAAAAAATTTAAAAGAGCATGTTCACATTTATGAAAATAATAGTAATAAGTCTTTCTCTCCGGCGCCATTTCCTTGAATAATATAGAGAAATCCGGCCATACCAAATAGACAAAATTTTAAACTTTCAGCCCTTTGTCTCAACAAGTGCAACTAGAGATGAAGTTGCGAGAATTTGTAGCAACAAAAGTTGATAAACATTAAAGTAAAGTAGAACATTTTCTGCTTCAAGTTATATACTGTTCCGTTTTACACGGTGTTATCATCTTAGAGTTAATTAAATTCAAGACATGCAAAATTCAAGAATATAATGAATTTTAAGCCACAAATTCTCTGTTATTGAACATTTTCAGGAAAAGCAAATAAATTAAATAAAAAGAAGAATAAGAATATATGTCATAATAACGAAATATATTCGCTATAACTTAAATTATAATCTGTCGACTTTAAAGTAGCGATTCATAGCAAAAAGGAGACATTTTTCATTGCTCCGTGAATCCCGAATATCCGAATGCAATCCGCTTAGAGAAATAAAATGTAGCATTCACATATCGATTACGTTGGCTTCTTTCGTCCAAGGTGTAGAGAACTCAGACATCACGACTGGTACCTTTTTCGTTCAAAGCGAGAAACTGGGTCAAGCGAAAGTGTCTGCTTTTATTCTCCGGTAACGGAGAAATATATATGAAGATGAAATAGCGAACCTTTGTTGGGCGATGGGCGTTGACAAAGCACGAATAAAAGATTACTTTGTTCGTATTTTTAAGTATATTTTTTGCTTGTAAGTTTCGGAAAACAAGACACAGCGCGTATTGACGCATGAGCAAGATAACGTTTCTGTTTGTTCCAGTTGATAAGAAAAATCTTTCAAGATTCAATCGTCTGTACGTTCAAACGGGTAGAATCGATGTTGGACGAGTGAAATGGTGACGAAGAGAAGGCAGATTGATCGGAAAATGCTATCGTCTTGTTGTCATCGATATTCCACCGTGAAATGTCTCTTCTTGCTGTCATACTATGACAAGCATGTATCTTTATAGGGATTTCACACATAATGGTTTCATATCTCTCTATTTATTTTCTTTGCATTTATTGTGACACATTTTAATATTTTTATTTTATTAATTTTATCCTTTATTTTAACTATTGTTTTTAAACTTGTTTAAGTTGTTTAGTTAGCTAATTCTTATTATAACGTTATTATATACTATTAATTTACTTAATATATTTTTTTATTTAATTTTAATGAGAGATAAGAGAATACTATCATAGAAAACAATTACCATTTCAGTATATATCTTTTTTCTATTGTACTATTAATATATAAATCGTTGAAATAATCAGAATTTTGTGTGTATGTACGCGCACGTACATGGTGAAGGGACGGAGGAGAGAGAGAGAGAGAGAGAGAGAGAGAGAGAGAGAGGGAGAGAGAGGGAGAGAGAGAGAGAAAGTGTATCTATGATAAGTGCACATCTCACATTTTTGTATTAATTAACTTTAAATTTTTATATTTATTAACTTTACTAAAATGAAATATTAATGAAAGTTAAGTTATAAGCAAGTCATCGACTGATAACAAAGTATCGGTTCACTTGTCGGTAAGATTCGTCCGCAGAAATTCTTTTTCCTTTAAAACAGCTACTTCCTGATAGAAGAAGATCAAATTCCCCGCTTTCTTTGTGATACTATTACAGTCCAGTCGTCGAGTATCGGATATTGTACATATAGTCGTGCATTGTACAGGACGATCACAGCGAAATAATGTATCGATAGATCGATTGAATTTTTTTCTGAGAGATAACAATGTGAGGATAATTTTACGACCTCTCGGTGTCACCGCAATCAAGATTTCCCTTTGATTTATTTTTATTAAGAGCATGTCTCTTCTATAGGAGAGTAACAGGGATTTTAAGCTACTTTTATGTTACTTTAATTTTATTACACCATGGTATGCTAGATCTTTTAGCATAATTACAAAGTAAGTAATGCAATATTTGAAATTAATTTAAAAGAGATATTATATATAGATATATATATAAGTTTGCTTTTTACGTATATTTTTGTTGTAAATTTAATGTATAATACTATAATACTATAATGTATAATACTATAATACGAATTCTTTTCACAAGCAAGCTATATATAGAGGAAAGTAATATGAGATAGCGTTTCTGCTAAACTAATAAACGCTATCTTATGGTTCCACTATGAATTTATTATTCTTAGATTGAAAACTATTTAGTGGAATTCATTAAATCTTCCTGTAGTCGTAAAAAAAGATTTTAGAATTTGGATGTCTTCACGTTTCATTGAGATGAGCCTTTAAATCCTGTTTATTAATAAGTATTTAATAAATATTTAATAAATAAATATTTAATAAATATTTGGCAATAAATTTTTCATAGTAGTAACAAAATAAGCTCGTCCTAAAAAAATACGGAATATGTTGAATTGCTTAATTACAGAATTAAATTTGATGATCATAAAACCATAAGGCATGGAAATCATAATATGAAAATACTCAGGATATTTCTAATGCGAATAACCTATGTCATAGTGAAAATCGTTGTTAAAATATAAATATTATTGTACAATAATAAAGGACAATCGGAATGAACATCAAGTACCTGTTTCTGCGATGCTTAGTTTCAATTATCTGAAGACGGGTTCTGGGTATAATGCATTGCATGCTCATTTTCACGCGTATACTAGTTGTGACTGTTTGTATTTTAGAAACATTACATAAAATTTTTTAATTACAATACTGATGTACTTGCGTTTTATCGATTTCTCACATCTGATATTAGGAGCACAATTTTTTGATTTCGCGATTTGCTCACATTTTACACATTTCTTTAATTTAAAAAAATTTGTATTAAATTTTATATAACATTACAGTTTATTAAATTCCCTTCAAAATGTTTTATTATTTTTTTAAATTCTACCCATAAACTTCTAGCATTTATCCAAAAATGAACTTGGTATCTCAATAGGGACCTTTCCTATATTACTCATTTGCTAGAAAATTGTTAGCTTCGCTTTTAATTATGATACGAGAAGTAATCTAATAAGTGCGGAAAGCAGGAGGAGGAGGAATGCATCCAAGATAAATATAAATGGCACATAAGAGGCTCGAGATTGTCGAAGGAAGAAGTATTGCGCAAATGGTGCTTTGAGAGAGGATCGGAGGAGTTATATGCGACATAGTCGAGTGAAATGAAGATACGGGACCCATCATCCCGGGCAAGCGTATGCACTCTGCCAAGTAGCTTCTTCTTGCGCTACCAGAGAGTAAGACATGGTTATTGTGCACTCAAAGTGTCTTCTTTACATAGGCCGCTTTATTAGTTCAATAAAATAGGATTACTTAGCTACGGTTTATAAGAATTGTTGGCTTTACTGCGCTACGCGAAACTATAAAAAGAAGGAGTCAACTCCTCGCCCATTCTGACTTTACATGCAAAAACTAAAATATAACAAGAAATATTATTGTTAGCGTTACAGCAATAAAATGGGACTAAATCTTGGAACGGATGAATTTTATTTCAACATTTGTATAATAATGATTCAATTTTAAATTGAATGCTTTGTGCATTTTATTTATCTGAAACATATACATAGCATAAAAAATCTATTGTAAGTACATTATAATATAAGAATAATAAGAATCTCGTATTATTATATCTCGTATTATAATATATATATATATACCTAAATTTGTACATGTACTAAGAAAGTTATAAGTAATACAGGATTGAAGTACTGGTGAATTTAACCTGTTACTACTACGATGAGTGTGCAAGGATTGTTTACAAGAACGCATTTCAAGCTTTACTCGATACCGCGATCTGTGACTTGTTTACCTTCTTATCGGACAATGTTCTTTGCTTTATGTGTGACAGTAGTCGCTCTATATCTATTTTTCCAAAAAACAAAAGAATTTAAGAGATGATTTTTCGTTTTTCTTTATTAACTTTTTTTTATTATTGTTCTCTCACAAGATCTAGCACATCTTAGAAAATATTCCGTATATTGTTATTATTTATATTATTTATATTTCTTAATAGAGTATCTTAATAGAGTATCTTAATAGAGTATCGAAGGACTTCACAAACATTTTATTGCGTCTTTGTATAATTAAAGCCAATTATGTAAATGATTTGCGTGAAATTATTTACAAGAAATATTTAAATTTGGCTTATATCATTTTTGTTAAGCCCACAGTTTAGATTTTGTCAAAAGAGTTTGATACGTGATCGCATGAATAATATCAACGGTTATGAATTATTCCGTAATAATTTTTTTTACGAAAGATATTCGATGAAGATCTCAAGATTTCACGACACATTTGTGAACCATGCAAGTGTAATAAGCTCATATTTTTCCGGTTTACTTTATATATTTATATCTATTCGCGCGCATGACTTTACGCTTGCGGAAAATTTCATGTAGTTATAAAGAAATCAAGAAGATGGTACGTAAAGACGAGGTCAAAGAGAATTACGCCGAGATGAGAGTAGCTGTAAGACGCTAATGTAAAATGCCGTACACGATCTCCAGTGCGCTGTACTGAAAATGAACGCAAGCTATTGATCCCCTTTTGTACGCGACCGTCAATAGAATACTACATTCAGTCTCTCTCTCTTTCTCTCTCTCTCTCTCTCTCTCTCTTCCCCCCCTCCCTCTCCTTCCATATTTTTTCATTTATGAACTTAAATCTCTCGAAGTGACAAGATTGAATCTATGATCTTCATTCTCTCTAAAAGTGAATCAGTGTATTATTACTGACTTCAATGCTACTTATAACTGTAATTATCAGCGAATATTTACTGTTTTTTAGTAATAATAAACTGATACATTTTTAGAAGTTATGTTTTCTACAGATTAAATCTGTAGAAATCATAATAGAGAAAATCATAACGTGCTGATGATTACATTAGTTATAAGTGTATATTATATAAGTTATTACTGAAGTCAGTAATAATACACGATTCACTTTTAGAGAGCTCATTCATAATTTTTCACAGAGAGAGAGAGAAAGAGAGAGAGAGAGAGAGAGAGAGAGAGAGGGAGGATTATAGGATTATTAATTACATAACTTTTTATTAAAATATTAAATACAATGTTATTGCTGAATTTATTGCAACTACTATTATTTATAAAATTGATAAATTGATAAATAAAATTAATTTATAAAATTAACTTATGTAACTTATACTAAAATTATATATGTTGAGTTCACGTTATCTAAATCATTTCAAGTCAGTGTTTTACGCGGTAGCTTTTATGTGTGTTGATACTGCATTGTTAAAATAAATATGAAGATATTGAAGATTATGCAAAATTGTCTCACAGCCATAACGAATAATGCATCTTATTGACCAAAGTGCATTTGGAAGCTCCAAAAACATTGACTCCAGCATTATTCAAGCGAGATACTTCCGAACAAAACTTTGAAACGTAATGTCACCTAGAGAATATGCTTCTGTTTTTTTTTTATTTCTGTCTTACCTGCGAATGACCGAGAATGTGAAATTTTATGCATCAGCACCGGGCTATGCTTGTCACCTCCGGCGCGGACTGGTCTATAAAATATTCAGATAAGATCTGTCGGTACGCGGTTTCACCCTCGGAAGCTTAGCATGTGTACGCGTGGGAAATAAAAATGCACTCTATGGAAATTGGAAATCGACGATGCCAACATCGACCTATACTTCCGTAGGGATTTTAATTTATCATTCTTGCACGAGCTTTATTAATTAAAAAAAATGTTTCAATGTAGATTATATGTGGTTTCATAAAAAAAGCTCGACGAATTACAATTACGAAAAATATAGAAAAAAAATCTCATAATTAATCTCATAATTATAGTGAAAAAATATTAATGTCGGTATTTTATTTGGTGAAGAACATTAATTTGTAACAGTAACATATAAAAAATGCAATAAGAAAAAAATATGGGAAAATTAAACATACTGTGCACCATTTTAAAACTACGTGATCGTAATTCCAGGCCAACGTGAGATATGACTTTGAGAGAGTTTTGACTTGCCACTAGACTCGTAATTGGGACTGGTATCCCGATGGAGCTGTTTCATAATTCAAACGTATGCACGGCTTTTCCCGATAACGCAAAAATTTGAAATAAATCAGTGTCGAGAGTACAGCGCGCATTAAACACATGTGTATATATCGGGAAATCACGTCGTTAATTTCAACCACACATGACAGATATCTTATTCGTCTTTCGATAGATTAACGTTACAATAGTACATATACAATACTGACAAAATAACCGTTTGTTTTCATTTATCAAAAGAAATATAAAAATAACATATAATTTACACAACATGCAATTGAAATTTTTTCATTATATTATATGCTTTTGTTTTGTGAATGTTATTGAAAATAGAATTATTCAATGTTAAAAGTATATCAAAATCTATTGTCTTGATAAGAATGTTTTGTTTTTCTTGCATCTCTAATACTCCGCTTTCTATCGTAACAAGACAGAATGTTCTTGCAATCTGCAACGTGACATTGTGAGCGAAAACCGACGTCATTAAGTGTGCTATACAATTTTCGTGAAGAACGTTGTGCGCTACCATTTATAAATTCGGTTTATAAAAAGAGCTTTATAGAAGATTGGAACGAATTTAAAAGTGAAACAAAATTGGTATGATTATTCAATCGGAAAAAATAAATGTGACTTAAAAATAAAAACAAATATATGAAAACTACAGATATTTCTCATGAGTATTTTGATTATTTTTCGCTTATTAATTTTTTGTCTTATTATTTATGAAAAAAAGTAGTTCGACATCCTTTTATTGATATTTATTTTCTATTATTTCGTGTAATCCACACTTGTTCGCAAATCGCAACGTGACATCGGATATCAAGACGATATCAAGCGTTCAGCACACGTACGATTCCTCACGAGATATACCATATACTATGCGCATGAATGTGTGTATAAAATCGATCATATATAGTTCTATCTTGAAATACACTGACGCTAAACTTCAAATAGTTCGTTTAAATCCCGAGAAGAAGGATGACGTGAACATGGAAGGAAAAGTGTATTTAAAAATTGAATGAAATTAATCAAAGCTTCTAATTTACAATGGTAAAAAAGCATTATTTTTCGGTGAAGAAAGTAAAGTTTTGTATTTCTTTTGGATTTATCATTATTGAGAGAAATATTATAAAATTATTATCTGCACAGGCACGATGAAATGTATTAATGAATATTAAATAGAAATATTATTTATGCAATTAGAATTTTTTTCGTTTATGTCTTTTTAGATTAAAATTTGAAACGTAGATAATAATTTTGTTCGATGTCTGAAATCTGAAATTGACAGGATAGATTGAGTCTTGTTCGAGAATTTAAATCACTTGTAACAGGAATGACATAAGTAGATCTACATTCTATATATATTTCGAAATTATCTCATTAATGTTGATGGCAGATGAAATTGCGATTCTTATGTCTTATGTGCGTTTTATTGTGCACTTGAAACGATAGTATGATGCAATAAAATTTGCTTTCCCCGGGAAACACATTGATTAATTTTACCTGCTTTGTTTTATGCAAAAAGCATTCTGTTAATTATAATTAAATTAAAAATTCATTCAATTTAATTCTCCATGATTTCTAACAACAAGTATTTCTTTCTCTATATATAATTATTTTGCATTATACTCGATCAATTATTGTGATAAATGGAACCTCGTCGGACTTTATGATATTCGGAGAGCATAATTAGATTATGAAATAATGATCTGTCGATCGAATATAATGCAAACGTATATTGTAAAATTAGAGAACTAGCGGTAGAAGAAATAATACGAAGTACTATTGAATACAATGTCTGTGAGTTTCATTGTCAATTTCACAAAATTACTTCCATATATCTATGAATTTTGTTCTCCATTTTATATACTATATTAATTCGCGGATCTCAATGCCGATAGCATATTTGAAGAGGTCGACAGATCATTATTTTATAATCTAATTATGCTCTTCGAATATCATAAAGGCCGAGGGTCCCATTTATCATGATAATTGATCGAGTAATGTAAACGTATATTGGACCTTCTTGACTGCTATTCGCATTACTTACAATAAGACTATGTCGATGAGCGAGTTAACGATTAATTCGTTCTGGAATTCGACATTTCTTTTACGAAATCTCTTTACTAGCAGATAGATGCGGCCGACGACCGCTTCTTCAACTTCCTGTCTGTTTTTTTTTATCTTCCGGAAACTACCGCTTTTCCCTCTCGTCTTTGTTTCAAGCACAAAAGAATGATCTCGAGTATTCTGAATTGTGCAAGCCAGGGATGTAATTGCCCGTACATATCCCGTAGAGATCGTGGAATCTAAAAACGGTATAAGTCCTTTGTACACACACAAACGGTGATAATTCTCTGTGCTTTTAACAAAATCGGTCAGTATCGGCGATGTCGTTATCGCGCTAACCCGCGTATTCGAGATATTTGTACATAGTCCCGAACGTTACATCGAAATAGTTATATTGCACAAATATCCGTTATACACGGTTGCTATTTGGTTTTATTTTGAAACGTGCGCAGCTACTCTGCAAAAACTAACGAGACGAGCGGTTGCGCAAATGAAAAAAAAAAAAAAGATTAGAATTAACTACGATTTTGTGTATTGTACCGTTATATACTTTTGTTAATCGTACAGCAAGGAACGATACTCAGTTATAAGTTAAATTTTACCATGGCGACGCCTTTGAAAGGAGTGTGGGACGCGCCACTAGTTAATCAATACGTAACGGATTCAGTAGGTATATTTGCACGCTCTAAGGACGCTGGCAATCGTTAATTTTATTTCATCTCGATTTCCATTTCCGGAAGACTAGTTTTAAATAGAATTCTGCACGTGTTCTGATGTTTATCAATAGTTTTTTCAAAGCAGTGAGAAAAAAATTGAAATAAAATCACCAATTAGGAACCAATTTTTTTACTACAATAGAATATACAAAATTTCTATGAAAAATTGTAAATAATTAAAAGCACAGTTGAGTTACAAAACAAAATTTTTGCCAACGTGTAAAAGTATTTTGTAAGTTATTTATATGTCACATATTTTTTTTGTTTTTAAAAATAGTGGTTCAACGCTATTTTTTAATTCAGGCTTGCAGCCGAGTTGCACATTTCGACCTATTGTGATCCCCACTCCTTCTGTTTTATACATTTAGACCATGCACAAAGCATAAAACACTCGTGGAATGATATTAATTCATACAGGGCACTTTGAAACATATTGCGTCACATTTA
>Ga0157364_1007654_pt1 | contig 11186 bp, 2 predicted proteins | sample AttsexASBM2_FD_111476 | JGI IMG/M metagenome (GOLD analysis project Ga0157364, IMG submission 111476) | Fungus gardens microbial communities from leaf cutter ant in Ribeirão Preto, State of São Paulo, Brazil - Atta sexdens ASBM2 | ecosystem: Host-associated > Fungi > Mycelium > Unclassified ...
ATTATTATTATTATTATTATTATTATTATTATTATTATTATTATAATATGTGGAATACGAGGATTTCAACCGTAAAGTCTGTTCGCATATTTAAAATTACGACAATGTAGGCTGCACAGTAAACTATTAATCAAGCATTCGAGCGTATCCTTCCGCTCTAAATGTCCTCCTCACTACGAAAAACTTACAGGACTCGCTACATCAAACCTGTTCACCATGTATTTTTTCACTTGTCGTCCGTTAATAATATCGAGTCGACATTACAGATATGAAAATACTCGCGAAGTCGAACAATAAATTTTGTCTGTTGTCAATTGATTAAACAAATTGTCTATTATATGCAAAACGATGTCCTTGCGTAAAGGACGATTATGAAATATTCAATAAAATATGTAAGATCGTGTTTATCTATTTCGGATTGTATAGACTGTATATATTATATATTATAAGTTCATTTCTATCAATTTGAATTAACTTTAATCTCCGTTTAACTTACTTTTTAATGTTTTTCTAATATTTTAAAAATTAAAAAAACAAAGAGTAAATTAAATTTTAATTAAAATTAATCCATTGGTAGAAACAGATCATAGAGGAAAAAAAATCTCAGACTATATTTGTCTGTTGACAATCCGTTAATAAACGAATTACAAATTTGCAGAAACCATGCTGATTCTTGCAAATATAAAAAGAATCACGTTTTGCATTAAATTACGAAGTTGTTTGCAAATTATCCCTGTTTGTGTAATATTATATCCCGTTTGAATATTATAAAATTGAGTGTCGCGTGTACTGAGCCAGTTAATTTTTTGCACGCTTTGGATATGATATCGTGTTATGCGTTAGCCATTTGAAATAATACGTGATACGAAGGTATCATTTTGCGCTGGACAGAAAAGTCGATCCTATATTATGTTGTCGAAGTGTCGTATTCATTAATAATGCGTAAAATTACACGATATATTTTTGCACTTGCGGTATCAATGTATATGATATTTAACTAATCATCAATTAAATAGAACTTTTAGTTAAATTAACGATATATTATTGAGTAGTGGAGACTTATAGAAATAATTAAGAATTCAAATTGAGTATAATTTGTTATGAATTAGTATAATAAATAGCGCTAATTAATGTTGTGCTAACTTTTTATTTGTTACGAAAAATCTTTTTTGTTATTGCAAATCGTATAAACACTATGAAAAACTGCTTTGAAAAAAAAAATTATATATGTTAAAATCCATGTTAAAATCGAGAGCGCTCGATTATTCTAAAGATTATTCTAAAGATAAATGATGAAATTAAAAGTTGATTGTCGGCAAGTCGATATTCTCTAAAGAAGCGTTTAAATTATCATTAAGCTGGCGCATCAAATATTACTAATTGAGCAAATCAATTGTTTCGTCCTTATATCGGATCGATCGCCCGTTTGAAAACTTCGGTCGTTTAATGGCACTACGGTCTAATTTACGAACTTTCATTCGATAAAGTCAGCTTCTAGACAAGCCTCTTCGTTTCCCGAATCGATAATCTTAGGAAGTTTTCAAGGCAATTATATGTGCGACTAGAGGTAAATATATAAAATTATTTCATTTCGATATACGGTTGTTATAAGAAGTCTCATTTTTACATGTCAGAATTTTATCATTTAACACTAGAACCGCGGGTTCTGTTAATAAATTAATTCAAGGTAAATCTAGCTTTTTAGAGAGATCTTACCAGAGAGAAGTATAAAGTAAAATTACTTGTAATTAATTATGATTAATGATTATTTATGAATATGATTATTTATGAAAATAATTAATTAATTATTATTTATAAAAATGATTCTTGATGTTTCATGATATTTATATTAAAATGCTGTATGCAAGTTCTTACCCATTTAATAATTTTTCTTTTCCAGTTAATTTGAATTTGTACGTGGAGCTTTCGTAATTTTTCATAAATAATCATTAATTAATCATTTTATTTAAATATTTTCTTACAGTAAATAAATATTTATTCAGAAAAAAAAGATTGTTAAATCAAATTAACATCTTATATCAAATAAATATATCTTTATATTTAATAAATTAGTTGGCAGTATTGAACTAAAATTGACCATATTTTTTTTCAGCGTGTATTTTGCACTTAATAGCTAAGTTGGTCGTATTAAAATAATTATCTTTGAGATTCTTGATGTTTCCATGTTGTAATAAGTCTTCAATTTATTTTCATTCACTTGTAAAAATTAATCATATATACTTTTCATCGAATAGTACTGTTATTGTTACTTTATTTTAAGAGTATTTTATATTTATTTCTTTAAGAAATTATTGATCATAGTAGAGCGATAAACTCGTCCTCATTCTATCTGTTTAGATTGATTTCACCAGATTTGTTATTCGCTCTCAGAGAGTGTGTACGCAATGATATATATACAGCGTTTATTTCTGCTCCCCCACACACGCGATATCTCACGGAAGTAAATGCATGGCGTTAGCGATTGCGACGTACGATTAGTGCGGCCAAAGACCGGAGAAATCGATGTGTAATAGATAACTATCAAAAGCGATTTTAATCGTTTTTTTCATATCACGCATTCGCATGTTTACGTGCTACATCATTATGGTTCTTAAATTGTTGTACATACGCAATACCTACAATATATTAGCGAACACGATGTTTCGATCAGGCGTGATCCAAAGATCGATTAATCAATTAAACTTACGTAAGATGTATATATCATTTATCATTTCATGATTCTTCGATTTTTATGAAGTTTGAAATTCAACGGTCTTGAAAGGAAAATGTTAAGAACTTTAATACGGACTTTCAGCACGTTCTCGACATTAGTCAATCTGCTCGAATAAGAAATATAATCAAATAGTCGCACGTACCACGTTATCTTTTATGGTGTTTCCCTCTTCTCCTTTCTAGACTCTTAGGACGTATCTCTTTATTTCCGAGCGTAGGATCTCTCAAACTTGTTCCCTAATGTCCACAGAGAGCGAACTCGGCAAACAAACCGCATTAGTATAATTATCGGGCCAGCCCTAGAACCGAGTTGTGGGAAAATGTCCACTGTGTGTAACCTATCGATACCCGACGTTTATCCAATCAATTATGATCTCTATGCGCGGACTGAAGAAAAAAACCTTATACTACCAGCCGACAATGATCTTTAAAACAATTGACAATGAAACCTCATAATCTAAATATCAACATTTGAAACATTTGAAAGATCGACTAAAGCAACATTGTTGTTTGCAGTCTCAATTCGTGTTATTAAAATTCCGTGATTGATCAAAAACACTTCTTATCAACAGAATATAAGAGTACGAATGCAGTTTTATATATTAATCCTCCGACGACAATTGAGATCTTTAAAGATATCATTGATATTTTGATTGAAAAATTTTTACAAATTTGTATCTATAAAAAATAAGTAAAATACAATATCCGATGGTAAAAACTTAAATGTACCAAAATTTTTCAGATTTTTTTATATAATTCAAAACAAAAAAAGAATCTTTATTTCTCAAAGATTCATTGTTCATAGAAGAGTTAAATCATGTTGCTGTGAAGAATTAATAAGAAAAATTGTTTAAACTTTACATTTAAAATTAACAAAAAAAAAAATAAAAATAATAATTATTATTATTGTGTGTATGTTGTAATTTGAAAGGAAAACAAAAAAAATTGTTTGCTACTTATTCTAAGATCCTTTCTTTGCAATTCTACTTATATGCTATTGCTAAATTCTTTATTTTCCGTATCGTTGTATTCAATTGCACGAATGAAAGGCAATGTTGTCATCATCATTTATCTAGTTTATCGAGCGTTGACATTAATGGCGTCGATCAGTTTACGACGATCACTTCGGAAAGTGTGAAATCTCCAGACCATCGTTATCTCCGGCTCCATTGGAGCTCTGTCATGATTTTTCTTTCGCTCCGCGCTTAAGAAGGCGCCTCTTCAAAGAGCATCGCCGATCGCGTATCGTGCGTTCCGCGCAAAAAAACATCCAATGTAAACATTCATGAGAAAGAGTTTCACGGACGGATGATTGATGATTATGTTCGAAACGCGAATGGGACCAATGCGAGACAGAAATGACTCTCGTTAAGGAACAAATCGTAAACATGCTCGAGACAATCGCTAAACAGTCGCCTATGCATTCCTCTAGTCCTCTTTGCCTTATTTCAAGCTTATACGCACGTTTCATACTGTCGTTCAATGATCATTATTGCTGCACGTCGCTCCGAGGCAACAATGAAATATGGAAATAAGACTCGGAAATAATGGGACAGTGCATTTAACTTGACTAGTCACGATAGATGATTAAAGCAGAATTTACTTACTGAATTGCATGTTGAATAATCAGCTAGTTTCTTAATTTTGACACTGATTATAATTGTGAATATTGTGAAAATAATTTTACATTTTCAATTTATTAGTTTTAATAGCATCTAACAGACTTTAATATCGCGTAACAATAAATGAGACTCAATATATTTATATCATTAGTATGAATAATTTGATAAATCATTATGTGTCTCTGTGTTACAAAATGTTACATGAAACTACGTCATGTCTAGAAGAAACTTATTAAAAGAAAAAAAGTTTAATTACGTGACGTTGTGTCACACAATCCAAGCATTTTTCTTCGCTTAAAGACGACAAATTATCGATTGTAAACAATTGCTCAAATTAAAAGTAATAAACATTTTGACAATATTTTAATCATCTAAAATGCGCATTTAAAGGTGACTTCATTCTTAATCCGTTCCTAAATTAACGAATGTCATATGTGATGTATAAATCGATTTATTTATTTATTTCATCGATTTATATTTATTTTAATATGCATACATCATAAATTTATTTTTAAAAATAGAAATATTTTTAGAAAGTGATATTTTAAAAGTAAAATATTTTTATTCTTCAAGTTATACAAATGTAATCTAAGATCGTACTACGGAAAGCACAAAATTTATGGAAAAATCTTCCCAACGGAAAAAAAAAGATGGAATGCGAGATATTAGGAATTAGATAGAATTTCGGTGTTACGATATAAAATATATATCATGTACATTCGCCTCTCAGGGTCGATTTTAACGAGTCATCGGATATCTGCGGGTTACATCGCCGTCGGAGCCCCAAGCGAAGCAGTTCGATACGCATATATCGATTGATACGCTAGCTTGATAGCTATCTGAGCGAGAACTACGAAGAATTCTAGTAGTAGTCATCTGGAACGAGTAGCCGAGTAATTTGCTGGCGACCGCCTCGAGAGATATCGGTCCACAGGGACGTTCTGAAACGCAACTAATGCGTCTTCGAGGATATCGGACATCACGATGATGTCGCGTCATGTCGCCGCGTCGCGATGCTTCCTGCGATCGAGGATCGATCCACTGATAAATGACGGTTCATGAAAGTGAAACGTGTCAAGCGATTCCGAGCGGATTCGCTCTTAGATTTTATTCTAAGATTTTATTCTAGTCTGGCGTTCATTAATCTCTGGCAATATAGATGAAGTTATAATATTTCTAAGACGATATCTTAGGTCAGGAGATGCGAGACATGTTATAGATACTAAAAAATTCCAATCCTCTAAGATTTTTTTCTTATAAACGCGGTCAACTTGAATAAATGAGCTTACATTTATCACGCGAGAAGGTATCATTTCCAAGGCCGTGTCGATCGTGACGAATCTACTGCTTTATCGTATCCTTTTGCCGATAGTATGGAAAGCTAGTTCTCCTTGCGGTGTTTCCCTGGTTTCCATGCGTCGAGAGAAAAAGACTTTGTTAAAAGAAAGAAAAAAAAGTGCCCGGAGCATCAGCTCTCGTTCTTTCTTTCTCTTTCTCCGAGCAGGTTTACGAGATATTTATTTCCGCTCGGTTGGCAATCCACAGGGCGTATCAGAGAAGCAATGCAGAATTTCCTCGTTCGTCGCGCGCTCGTAAATCTTTCCGTCAACGAGACCGGGAGACGTATTTCGCGGATAAATTATCGGATGAGCTTCGCCGCTTCGAGGAAGCTCGTCGTGTCGACAATTGATCAAATTAGAAGTCAGGTGCTTTCTACAACGTCTTCATGCGCAAAGGATCTACTCAGGGAGGATATACTGAGCTAAATCTGCTATATTTTTACTTCCTATACAATGCGATGCACACATCTAGTAGGTGACATTTCGCTAATGAAGTCAAAATCTAGATAATCGCAAGTATAATATCTATTTAATACACTGAGATAAAAGTCTTTGGTATTTGTGATTATAATTGATAAAATAATTATGACTAGAAACTCCATTTTTATGGTTATTTCTCATAATATTAATAACAATAATTATATATGTAGTTCTCTCAAATATGAAAAAATTATTATTATAATTAATTATGATAATTTTAAATATTAAGGTGTAAATGATAAATAAAATAAATATTTTTATTTTGTAAATGTAATTACAATTATAATGAACTATTTTCTTAAATTCATTTATTACTTACATTGTAATAACTAAAAAATATATTAAGAAAAAATTAAACGTTTTCAAGCAATGTAAGTGACAATTGATTATATTTGCATAGTTAAAACAATTATAAATGTTATATATAGTTGTCTAAAAAATGCAACTATTTTTTTCTCTCAGTACATAAGTATGATACCAATTTTCATTATTTTTCATAAATAACAGTTGCTTGACTGATTTTATGTATTCTTGTTTTCGTGTATTCTTGTTTTTCTAAGTCTCTGGCAAAAGATAATCTCCAATACTTATTAAATGGCGAGATTTAATGACTAGACGGAAGTGAAATATTGTGTATAAGAAATGGACCACGTGATTTATGTTTACGATATGAGAATTTTTCGAGAAATTCTAGTTCACTAGTAAATATTTATTTTGCATAGAATTCTAGTTCACTAATAAAACACTTATTTTGCATAGATGAATCACTCAGAAACGTCTCGCCCTAGGTACCTCTATCCTGCCGTCGACTCCCCAATGCCTATGTAACTTTCTCAGCTTATATTCTGAGAAAAGTAATTGTTACCGACTTCAAAAGCGCCACTAAAACGGCGTGCCGCCGGTTATGTTATCCCACGCAAGAGTGACCGGTTACGAGCGAACGTCTCAAAAAAAGCTCGAGACCTCATTGTAAGTCTAATCCGAGACATAGATATAGATACATAAAGTTATTTTTTGTACCTATCGATGATTTGTTTATTTGTATTTAAACACTTCTCGGTCTATTTCATTTAATATTGTTTAATTTGTTTAATCTTTTAGTTGGTCTTTCGGTTCGTCTTGTACGCGTTAAAATAAAACGATATAACACAATGAAGTACCGAATTGTACAACGGAAGGAATAAGTTATTCTTATTTTTATTTGCATCATTGTTGCAAAAATAATTAATATTATGTATAAATATCTAAAAATTTTCAATTTTGTAAAAAAATAAATTGAAAAATCAAGTGTTATTGAGCTGTAAATAAAATCGAGATATAAATGAGATCCATAACTCTTGTCTCACGTAATCGAAGTTTCGAAGTCGCGTCCAAGAAGGGAGTCGTCGCGGGGACATCCGGAGTAGTCGGTATTATCTTGCATGAGTAGACACGTAGACGGGCCATGTAAGGGGAGGGTGAACAACTCGGAACAACTCACTCAACCTGATCCGAAGCCGGCAGGCATCAACATGGTTTCTCCGTGCCGCGTGTGCTGCGTCTGTCCGGTTTCATTCCTTCATCCGTTCGTCCCCGTTCGACCATCCGTCGTTCCTTATCCTACTGTCTGTTCCTGGATCGGGTGATCCTTAACGCGTGTTTTGACACGATTAGTGGCCGCGTGAACAACGCGCTCTGTTGTTACCGCGACGCGTGATCTCGCGTGTGAATCCGTTCAGTCGTGGTCCTTGCCAAGGACACGGTCGATGGTCAAATTGCGAGAAAGTTGGCTCTTCTGAAAGAAACTTCTGTTGAGGACTTCGAAGGTCCTTATCGTCTTGAAATCATTGTACGTCTCGGTTGTTTCTTTTGGTGAGTGCATTTTTTTAAACTGAATTAGCGAAAATTTCACAGACTATAGAAAAGGCTTACTTCACTAAAAAGCAGCGACTATTTTACTTATTTTCACACTTGTACTATAATCTTATGTCTTGCTAACAGTAGAAGTAAAATACTTTTACTGTAAAAATATGATATATAAAAGTGATAATCGCACAATACATATTAGCATATATACATATGTTTTATTCGAGCTGCGATCAACATGCGTTTTCTAACTTGATATTCTTTAGTGATTATAAATTTTAATTGGTTTTGATTCAATGTCGAGATGAATTCCTTCTACGTCTTGGGATTACAACATCAAATCTGTTAACCTGATGGTGATTTTTTTCTTGGACATGAAGGGATTGGTATTTTGAAATTGTATTGCTGAGAATGTTCCAAAATGAACTGAAACGTATTATTTTTTATTTTTTGGAATAAAGATTTAAGATTGCGTATTAACTACCACGCTGATGACTCTCATTCATCCTTATTTTTTTGGATTTTTTGTTGTTGAATTTGAGAAAGTCCGTAAGAAGATTACATTATTACTATGATTGAAAAAATTCTTGTATTTATATAGAATTTGTATTTAAATTCAGAATAATTACATTTTTTTACTCTTAAGCTTATTAACTATTAATAAGAATTTTTAGCAGTATTATTATTATTATTATATTCAGCAGTAATATTATTGATTAAAACAATCCACCGATTCATATTTTCAATGAAATTTTATTATACACAGTGCTATATCCATTGTTACTTTTCATTTTCAGCAACTGAATTCGTTTAGGAAAGTATGAAAACAGCGAATGATTGATCTTTCAATCTACTTTTAATAAGTATAAATGCAATTTATTTATTTATATTTTTTCGAAATGATCCCAAGATCATATTATATAAAATCAAGAATCAAGAATAGTATATAATTTGTTAATATTTGATTTCATTTTTCTATCTGCACATAATTGATATTTTTTTGTACACAATTTATTGTTACTTTGTTTTTAATGCGTGGTTATGCTTATATATATATATATATAAATTATATTAATTAATCATCCGTGCTTATACATATATAGAAACTTGCTAAGCTCTTGCCACCCAGAATAATATAATTGAAAGTATCAATTATCCTGTTACGAAATATTGGTGCTATTAATAAGAAGCATGAAATTAATAAAATACAATGTTTTTCGTCGCAACGTGTTCCGCTCGCCCACAGCGTTGCCGTTCGGTATATAATGCTAAAATTCATGTTAGAAGATTAACCGAGCACGCCGTTGGCGTATTAACTGCGTATTAATCGGCTATCGCTTATTATCGAACGTGCGTAAGTGAAATTGAAACCGCCGTACGATCGGCGGTACTGCCACTGTGTAATTTGCTACCGCGATTTAATTGACCAACGATATTAAGTCCCTCCTACTAGAAATAAGAAACGATGCGTGACTAGGGGATTAAATTCAGCGAATAGGTTATAAGTGAAATGGTGGTAAAAAGAATTAATTTGTTATCCCGCTTTAATTGTATCAGCATTTGAAGAGAACTTGAGGAACACAAGCATGCCGCTTTAGCGAGATATTGGTTCCCATCGATAACAAAACTATGGCGCGTGTCACGTGAAATAATAATTATTCCATCGCGAAGAGGTTGGCTATAAACGGGATCGCTTTCGAATTTCCGCTGCAGGCCATAATTTGCAATACCGACAGATAATATATGTCTCGACATGTATAGCCCCTCTTTCACTCTCATGTTACCGCAAACACACGCGCGCGAGAACAGGTATCAGCAATTAAACTCTTTTTCATCGACGCCAATCGAATGCGGATGTTCATCATTGAACTATTGCACCAATAAACGATTAAGTATTTGCTCCTGGTGCAGAAGTGATTTCACTACAAGACACGATGACATGGTGACACGAGATATGATGTTCCATTCACAAACATCTTGTTCCTGTTTTTATGTTTCTCTCTGTAGAAATTAAATCATTTAAGGAACATGACTTTGGAATCTCGCGGATTTCTATCGGAATAACTCGCATTTTTCATCTATATGTTATGAAACAGATCTGATCTGCTTGTTCCTTTTTTCCTCATCGGTCGTGACAGCTGTGCCCAACCGGATATGTGGGAAGATTGACAGATGCCCTTTCGTGGGCGCCGCGGTGTGCTAATTAAAGCTTGTAGTCGACTCGCGTTCTTTCTGCGTTATTAATTTTCCGCGCCGTTAATCCCAATCCACGTCCAGGTAGCTCGTATTATTCGATGGATGTCCGGTAAGACCGTTGCGTCGTTACCTTCATAAGGCCACGACGAGATGCATTCAGCCTCCTTCCGAGAATAAACGGTGTTTGATAGGCTCAGCTTGTTATCGTATGAGCAGCTCGCCAATTTTGGAGAGCTCGCGTTGTGTCCATGAATCATTATTAACGGTATTATACTATGGGACGGTATTATACCACACACATGGAGAAAAATAGTTGAGTAATTTTTACAAGACTAGTAAAAATATTCTGATTATTTATGGCGAATTTATGATGAATTTAGCTGAAAGTAAAAAATACCGGAGGTGAAAAATAAGCTCAAGTACTTACGATTATGGTAAATCCAGCCACATACACTGACAAAAATTTACTAAATAATATATATCTTACCACATCTTATTGTTAATATTTCTTTGAATAATACTAAACATTTACTTACAATAAATAAATATTTATTTTAAAATGATAGTTAAATGAAATTAACAGTTGGCGTACAGGGTTAATATAAAATAAACGTGTTTTAAGCATGTTTTTTTATAAAACTATTTGAAGCATTAACAACATGTTTAAGAAGAAACACAATATTTTATTTTAAAAAAAAACATTATTCTTTGCCAGTTCTGTTTGTACATCGGACAAATACATTTAGTGAACATTTACTTAGATTATTATTTAAACAAATATTTATTAAGATTTAGTTTTTTTTTTCAGTGAATACTATATTTAAAATATAGTATTCCAAATAATTAGGTGAATATTGTATCGTATTTTCATCGGAATATTTAAAATAATCAAAAGTAAAATAAGCACCTAGAGGAACATAGTTGAACAAAAATATATCCCTAAAAATAATTCTGACTGTGCATTTTGTTG
>Ga0157364_1007658_pt1 | contig 11180 bp, 11 predicted proteins | sample AttsexASBM2_FD_111476 | JGI IMG/M metagenome (GOLD analysis project Ga0157364, IMG submission 111476) | Fungus gardens microbial communities from leaf cutter ant in Ribeirão Preto, State of São Paulo, Brazil - Atta sexdens ASBM2 | ecosystem: Host-associated > Fungi > Mycelium > Unclassified ...
ACATTATATAACTGACCCTAAAGTCCTTGCTCTGTCCTCATGTCCTATTACTCATCCACATGTGTTTTCCATAAGGCTACCATGCTTCCTACATGTGCCCTGACATCATACCTTTAATCTCTGCTGTACATGTACACACTATGTGTACACCATGAGGAACCCTTGTCCCTTGATGTCACTCCTAACCCTACTTCCTATCTAGACTCCTTTCAATCCTTCTAGACCCTAAGTCCTTCTAGACCACTCTAGACTCTATCACATGATTTCCAGGTCACGTGCCTATCTCCTAACCCTTTGTCCATTGTAGACTAATAGAATACTACTACCATATTTTTACTCTATCCTAACCCTAAAGTCTGTTCACATCCTTGTGCTATAACAATTCATGATATATGAACAGATATTGTTAAAAAAGAACAAGATAAGAAGAATGTCCTTATGATTAATAATGTCCTTTTGAAGTGAAAAATCAAGAGAGGAAAGACAAATGTTGACATAGGCCATGACTCTTGGGTGATCTGACTGGTCGATAGAGTGTCTGATTTGGGGAATACTTTAATAACTCTTGGTTTAGATGCAAGAGTGATGTTGTTGAAGATGTGATTTTGCTTCATGATCGTTTCGACATCAGTGGCCTTGAGACAATCTTGTAAGTTGCCATTGGGGAAGTAAGGGATTCTTATAATTTTGAGATAGGATTTGGATTGAGGGAGACGAGGTGTATCAACTTGAGTTGAGTCAATACTTTCTGAGTTCTTGATATACTTTTCAATGGTGATGAGGTCGGACAGCTGTGAAACTTTGTCAGTTACAACCATAATACCAACTGGGTCTGAATAGATGAAGTCCACTGAAACTTCAGATTTCATATTTCTGAGATTTCTGTTGAGATTAATGACATGAGTGGCTGAATTCTTTATAAATTTGACGATGTTATCATTGCTTATAGGGATGATGATTTGTTTACACGATGGTTCTTTGGTCATCATATTGATCTGATGTTTGGGTTTGGGGTTTCCTTTGACGATTTCACTGATTTGGTCAATCTTTTTTGCTCCTATGGACGGAAACATTTCCTTGATTTTGATTACATCTGATGTGCTGGTGCTTAGTTTGGATGCTTGAGCATACATCTTGTTATTTCCAGGAGTCTGCGTTTCCAGTTGTTTGTTCTTGAAGTATTTAGAGATGATATTGACTTTCTTTTGAGACTTGGCTGGGATTGGAGGTGGAATTCTTTCAATGCTAGCTGGGGTAGATTTTGCATTTTCCTTGGGGGGCCTTTGAGATGCTGAATGGATCTTGGGAGTAAATTTGGCTACAATTTTTCTTCTGAGGGTGTTAGATTTGTTATTGGTGAAAAGCACATCCCAGTTAGATCCATATATGAATGAAATGAAGTTCCATACCACATCACCTATACCATTAAAGTCATTTAGATCGTTTGCCTTAGACAGTTTGATTTGTTTGTTTGAAATGTATTTGGCCATGAATTTCAAAGAATCTTTGATATTCTTGGCGTTGGATGCAATGTGTTCGATGGATCCATGAAGGGAGATTGGGTGAAATCTGCTGTTCCAGATTATTGGGTCAGTAGATGCATCAGAGTCATATGGTAATTAAATATTGATGAAGGGGTTTTCATCATTATGCGTAGTTGAGCCTTGAGGAGGAGTCAAGGTAGGGTGATTACCAAAATCACATTGAGGGGGGTTGTTGACAATGAGGTTGTCGTGAGGAGGCCTTGTGTTAGTTTGGATCTCAGTCACCATACTGAGATGGATTTCTTTCTCTTGAAGTGTCTTATAGGACAGTTCAGGAGAAGGTTTGTTGTTGTTGTTGATATCCATATCATTGTTCCTCACCATTCTTTCATGATAAGGAGTAGGTGACCTCGAGAAGCCCATTGATGCATCTCTAGAGCTGTTTGGACTTTGTGTGAGCTTTTTACCTCTCACCTTGTCATAATTGTCAGGAGTTTGTCCTTTGAAGAAGTCCATCCCTGTGTTATTGAAAAGTTCCACAGTTGGTAAATTGGTGTTTTGAGAAGGAATCACGTGAGTAGGAAAATTGAAAAGTGATTTATTCGCTAATTCTCTGTTAGATACTACCATGTAAGATGGTGGTATGAGGGAAAGAAGCATTGGATAACAATTACTTAAGCTCTACTCCACCCAAAACATTTATGGAAGTAGATATTCTCCTTTTAGCTTATATACTACTTCTAGTACAGATCAATCTGGCTCCATTTCATGTTAGATCACTTAATTACTGATCACATGGCTCCTTATAATGTTCATGGGACTCCAGATTCAATTTCTAAGAACTTTAGTATACCCAGAGTAGTTATCTGTTCTCTTTAATTCTTGGATAGATTAGTACTAGTATTTAAAATGCATAATTACTCTGTAATTTCTTAGCTTGAAAATCACCTAGTATAGTGCACTGTACTAAGTGCCCATGCTTGGAAGTCTGACTTCCACAATAGTTTATTTCTTGTTACATTTTCCATCCAAAATATGATTGTCATAACAAGCAGAGATACAGCTCATTTGCTGAAGTGAAGGTTACCCCAGAATTGCATCCAAATATGTTGGGGAATGTTTCCATGCTCTTCTGACATCTTCTGCAAATTTTCCTGTAGATGGTTTCTTCTTCCAGGCACTTATTCTACTATCCAAGTATTTATGGCTATGTCAATTGCACTCTCAAGTGCCAATCTCTTGTAGCTAGTCTTTCTTAAGTGGATGATATTGCTTTCTGATATAGTTCTAATGTTTCTATTCTGTTTGTGTCAAAAATACAAGAAGTGGACTTAAACTTTTCTTATTTCTTTTCTTATTTCTATTTTCTTTTTGATTTATTTTCCTTTATTCTATTTTTAGAACTAGGGTTAGGGTTAGAGTGACAAGATCATGCAGTCACACAGCAGGTCACATCAGATAACATGGTCACAAGTTACATGACACATAGAAAAATGAAAAAGGTTTTGGAAGGATAATGGTATACAATGTGTAAAACACATGTTGACCTTAAGGTGTACACATGGTCATTTAGTGTAGGCTAGAAATAGCTTGCATGGACCATTAGGTATTAGTATATAAGGTAGACAATCTTGTACAGAGTTCTCTATTGGGTTCTCTTATGTTAACCCAATACAAGGTTCTTTTCATTGACCAACCCTAAGGTCTTTGATTTATAACATTAGAACTTGATTCCTTTTCTTGGGACTGTCCAACACAGGACCCTCCCTACCCTTACTATATTATCATCCTCGATGAGGAGTAACACAATTCTTTCATCAAAAAGATCAGCTAGACTCTAAGCTTAAGGGGCATACTAACTAGGAGGGAAAATCCTAGTCGTTTTGTTGTACCAAAGCCTACTGGTACAGTAAGACGTATTACCTTGTGGCGACGTTGTTAGATAGTTTTTTGAGTAGAAGCCTCGTGCTGCAGTGCTCTCTTGTAGCCTGTCTACACAGAGGAACGGTGGGGCTTCCTACAAGTTCTATCTAGAGTAGGCATTTCCTTCTTAGGGATATTAGTTAGGCATCTTTTTGTCAAGATCGCTGAAGGTGGACTTAATTTTTATTTATCCCTTTCATTTTTATTTTACTTTCTTTTTCATTTTCGATCTATTTTTCTATTTTTAGAACTAGGGATAGGGTTAAGTGACAAATGTCACACTGTCACATGACATGTCACATCAGATGACATGGTCACAAGTCACATGACGCAAAGAAGGACATAGAAGGTTCTGGAAGGATGATGTCATACCACATATTAAACATATATTGGCCTGATAGTATCCATATGGCTGTTTAGGATAGAGTAGAAATAGCTAGCATGGACCATGAGTCCAAGGTATATAAGGTAGACTATCTTGTACAGAGCTCTCTATTGAGTTCTCTTGTGTTAACCCAATACAAGGTTCTTTCTATTGATCAACCCTAAGGTCTTTAGTTTGTAACACTTTTAGGGTAGTAGTTAGTAGGAAAGAGTAGTTAGTAGACAGTGTAGATGGGACAAGAAGAGGGCCTGCTATCACCTACAGAGATTTTGGATTCAGAGTACGAGTCAGAGGCCGAGTCCAGTGCAAGATTGGTTCTTTCAGCTCAGAGATCACAACCAACACCACTGCCTCTCATACCACCATCACTATCACCATCGCCACTACTACCATACACCATGAGTTAACCCGACTACCTAGCCATCGTATGGCAACTTCAGGAACAGATTGCAGTATTAACAGCACAGATGGGAGGAGTAGCAGGAAGAGAGATGGGAGGAAATGTAGCAGCAGCCACTGAGGTGGCAAAACCACAAACTTTTGATGAGACACTGTCGAAAGTTTCTGGGTTTCTGTCAGCATGCAAGTTATATATAAGAATGAGGTTGAGAGAGTCATAAGTAGAGGAACAGATTCAGTGGGTCCTCTCCTATGTGCAGGGAGGATCAGCAGATATTTGGAAGGAAAACATCATGGAGGAATTGGAAGCAGGAGAAGTAGAATTTGAATTAGCAGAAGAATTTTTGGCAGAAATCAAAAAAGAATTCAGAGGAGGAGATGAAGAATTGGTAAAAATAGCAGAACTAAAGATGATTAAACAAGAAAGCAGAAATATAGAGGAGTTTGTGCAGGACTTCAAGAGAGTGGCAAGAAGTAGCAGTTATGAAGGACGTCCACTGATCAAAGAATTCAAAAGGGGCATAAATGGAGCAATAAGGAGGAAGTTGATGGAAGCAGAGAAACAACCAAGCTCAATTGAGCAATGGTTCAGTAGGACAATTACCCTAGATAGCAATTGGAGAGAGAGTAGGAAGGAAGAAGAGAGGCTGAGAGGAAAGAAGGAAACCAATGGAGCACCGGCTTCAAGAACAAATCAACAAGGGGTACTAGGGCAATCATTGCCACGGCCCCAAGTCTGGCCAAAGAGGCAGGAGACGCCTCAACAGCAGGTGCCAACAGGGCCTGCTCCGATGGAAGGGGTAGAAAGAACAAATGTGGTGATGGCGAACCCTCAACAGAGGGCAGGGTTTCCTCAAAGGAACCCATATGCCATGGATGTGGATAGGAGGGAAAATAGGAATTGTTACACATGTGAGAGATTTGGACACTTAGCAAGACATTGTAGGAACAGGAGAATAGGAATGAATAGGAGGATGGAGGTAGAGCAGGACAATAATTTAAATGGGAAAAGAGGTCTAGGGAGTCCCAACTAGATCTCAGTAACAATAACAGATTCGTGATGCTCACTAGAGTAACAGATAATACATCTATGTATGATCTGGACAAAGGAGACCATTTGAGAGAAGTTACAGTGAAGATAAGACTAGAAAGGATTGACATACAGGAAGGAATTACAGTGGAAGCATTATTGGACAGTGGGGCAACAGGATTAGTAATGAGCTCAGAGTTTGCAAGAAAGCAGGGGTTTAAGTTGAAAAAACTGGATAGGCCCATGTATGTAAGAAACATGGATGGTTTGCTCAATAAGGAAGGACCAATCAAGCATATGGTGGAGGTAAATGTCTATTACCAAGGACATAGAGAGAGAACAGAGACAGACATAATTGGAGGACAAAAGTGGACAGTAATTTTGGAGATGCTATGGCTAGCCCGCCACAATCCTGAGATTGACTGAATAACAGGGGAAGTTAAGATGATGAGATGTCTGGAAGAATGTGGAAAGCAGTAAAGACCAAAGCAGGGAAAATCAGGGTGGCAAAAACAAAAGGAAGAGGAAGCAAAGGAGGAAGCAAGAAGGAGATGGGAAGAGAAAAAAGACCAAAAGAAAAAACAAAAGAAGGAAAAGACAATAAAAGTAAAAAGGGTAGCTGAAAAATAGGAGATCTGGGATGAAGAAGAGGAGGCAAAGAAGTTGGTTCCAGAAAAGTTCCACAGGTAAATTAAGGTCTTCAGCAAGAAACAGTTGGAGAGGATGCCCATACAGAAAATTTGGAATCATGCAATAGATATGAAGGAAGGATTTGTACCAAGAAAGGAGAAAGTATACCTATTGTCAAGGGAAGAGAGAGGGGAGGTATGCGAGTTCATTCAAGAACAATTGAGGAAAGGCTACATCAGACCCTCAAAGTTGCCTCAAACGGCACCAGTGTTCTTTGTAGGGAAGAAGGATGGTAAGAAGAGGATGGTTCAGGACTATAGGTATTTAAACAAGTGGACTATTAAGAACAATTATCCTTTACCTTTAATATCAGATGTAGTAGAAAATATTAGTACAAAGAAAGTATTTACAAAAATGGACTTGAGATGGGGCTATAACAATGTATGGATAAAGGAGGGAGATGTGTTATAAGACAAAAGTATAGACAGACTTTAGGGTTAGGGTTAGGACAGAGATAAGATATGGATAGTAGTTATATTATTAGTCTATGACAAGAGAGAGAAGGCATGTGACTGGGAAGTCACATGACATAATGTCATTGGTCTGGAAGGACTTAAGGTCTAAAAGGATCAGGAAGAGTTTAGAGATGGAGTGATGTCAAGGAACATGTTAACAGCATGGGTTCCTCATGGTGTACACATGGTGCACACATGTATGATGGAGATTAAAGAGTATGATGTCAGAGCACATGGACATGACATAGTAGCCTTGAGGAAGACACATGGAAGATGAGTAATGGACATGAGGACAGAGCATGGACATTAGGGTAGGACAATGCACAATTGTAGCATGGATCATGGATACTTAATATAAATAGTCGGTAGAATACTGTTGTGGTTCCCTGTCAAGTTCTCTTGTGAATACACAACTCATGTTTCCACTAGATATCCGCCGTTGAGATTTACTGCTTGTGCTGCTATTGGACATTGGTCTAGTGGTTGTCACAACAAAATGAGTGGAAGGTGGCTTTTACAACACCTGAGGGGTCATTCGAACACACAGTCATGTTCTTTGGGCTAACAAACTCACCAGTGACTTTTCAGGCAATAATGAACAAGCTACTCAGAGACTTGATTAATACAGGAAAAGTGGCGGCTTTCATAGATGACATAATAGTGGGAACAGAAACAGAGGAGGAGCATGATAAAATAGTGGCAGAAATAATAAAAAGGTTAGAGGAGAATGACTTATATGTGAAGCCAGAGAAGTATAAGTGGAAGGTCAGAGAGGTAGGGTTCTTAGGAGTTGTCATAGGACCAGACAGGATAAAAATGGAAGAAGAGAAGGTGAAGGGCATTTTGGACTGGCCAACACCAAAGTGTGTCAAGGATGTGCAGAAGTTCTTAGGATTGGCAAATTACTATCGTCAGTTCATTGAAGGCTTTGCATTCATAGCTAGGCTGTTACATGATATAGTAAAGAAGGATCAGAAATGGGACTGGACAGAAAGGCAAGAAAAGGCATTTAGAGAGTTGAAGGAGCAGTTTACAAAAGAACCAGTATTAGTAGCACCAGATTTAGATAAAAAAATAAGAATGGAAGTGGATGCATCAGATTATGCTACAGGAGGAGTGTTATCAATGGAGTGTGAGGATGGATTATGGAGACCAGTGGCATTCCTCTCTATTTCATTCAATGAAATGGAGAGGAATTACAAGATTCATGACAAAGAGATGTTGGCGATCCTAAGGGGGCTGGAAAACTGGGGATATTTACTGGAGGGCACATGCTTCAAGTTCAAGATCTGGACAGATCACAAGAACTTGGAATACTTTATAAAGGCACAGAAGTTGAATTGCAAACAAGCCTGATGGGCACTTTACCTGTCGAGATTTGATTTCACTCTAAAGCATGTTCCAGGAACAAAAATGGAGGAGGTGGATGGACTTAGTAAGCGATTGAACTGGAAAATAGGAGTAGAAAATGACAATGATAATCAAGTATTTATAAAGAACAATTGGATTCATAGTTTAGAAAAAGTAGTAATAGAAGGACCAGAGGTAGAAATAATAGAAAAAATAAAAAAAGCTAGAAGTAAGGACAAGGAAGTAGTTAGAGTAGTAGAGGAGATAAAGAAGGCGAGAGTGAAGGAGCTAAGGGGAGAGGAGTGAAAGATAGAAGGAGATCTGGTGTTAAAAGAAGAAAAAATATATGTACCAAAGAATGTGGAGCTAAGAGCAGAAATAGTCCGGTTACATCATGATGTGCTGGTAGCGGGACATGGGGGTTGATGGAAAATGGTAGAATTGGTTACTAGAAACTATTGGTGGCCAGGGGTAATGAGAGATATAGAAAGATATGTGGAAGGATGTTGTAGCAACCACTCGCTGGAATGGCACTCATAGTTTGCTTACTTCAGCAAAGCTCTTAGTTGGCTATCTAGTAGTGGGGATTACAAGAGAACTTGACAAGGAGCCCTCACTACATTGCTCCTCTATTTATATAAATACAAGGTGGTCCATACTACAACAATATGTCTACCTCATATCCTATTACTCATCCACCATGCTTCTACCTCAAGACCACCATGCCATATCCATGTGCTCTGACATCATACTTTTTAATCTCCGTCACCATGCATGCACCATGTGTATACCATGAGGAACTCATGTCCCTTGACATCACTCCTAACCCTAACTCTTCTCTCGATCCTTCTAGGCCCTAAGTCCTTCCAGACCACTCTAGACTATTTCACATGACTTCCAGGTCATGTGCTCTCCATTCATTGTAGACTAATAATTATTTACTGTTTTATGTCCAGCTAACCCTAACCCTAGCCAAAGTCTGTCCACACTCTCATCTTATAACAAAGGGTGTGACTTGTGTTAGAGAATGAGGAATAGGACAGAAGAAGTAGCAGGGAAGTTGAAGTTGAGTGAGGTGCCAGAGAAACTGTGGACTCATCTAACGATGGACTTTATTACAAAGTTACCAATAGTGGCCAGGAAAGACGTAATTCTGGTGGTCTGTGATTGGTTGTCAAAAATGATACATTTTGTGGCAACCACAGAAGGAACATTGGCGGAAGGACTAGTGAGGTTGTTTAGGGATAATGTATGGAAGTTGCATGGATTACCAGAGAGCGTGGTGTTAGATAGAGGACCACAGTTTGCAGCGGAGTTAACAAAAGAGTTGAATAGGATGCTGGGAATTGAAACGAGGTTGTCAACAGCATTCCACCCACAAACAGATGGGCAGACGAAACGAATGAACCAAGAGTTAGAACAGTACTTGAGGTTCTTTGTGGATCATAGGCAAAAGGATTGGCTGGAGTGGTTGGCATTAGCAGAGTTTGTGGTGAACAATAAAGTTCACACAGCAACCAAAGTGTCGCCTTTCATGGCAAACTATGGAAGAGAATTGAGAATGGGGGGAGATATAAGAAAAAGAGGAAAAGTAGAAAAGGCAATAGAGTTTGTGGAAATAATGAAGAAGGTACATGAGGAAGTAGGAGCGGTGTTGAGGAAGGTGCAAGAGGACATGAAGAGGCAGGTAGATAGAGAAAGATAGTCTGTGTACTTGACTAATCAGTATCTACAACTATAATTAACTAAATAACTATAGTACTACTGTGTCACATCATCCACATATTTTCTACTCTTCTAGCATAGATCACACTCTATTCCAGTCACCCATTAACCTGAGGACCAGATCCTGCACCTCTCATCAATTCCATGAAGTTCCAAATAACATTCTCTGTGATACTTGACAACCTAGAGTACACATAGCAGTAGATTATTATTAGGTTACTAGTTCCATATTTAAGAACATAGTCTACTGTATACTATTTTTCTTAGTCTGATTATCAACTTGAACTATGCCATACTTATATTATCCACTTAGATTCTCATTATCTGAAATCCTAACCATATAATGTATAGGCTAGGTGCAATGTCATCCATTGAAGCCAAGGTTGATCCATTTGCATAGCACTCTATTTATCAGAATTGCAAAAAGTGGAGTTAATTTCATTTTGTTTTTTCTCATATTTATTATTATTTTCTTTTATTTTCAATTTATTTTTGATTTTGGAACTTAGATTAGGGTTTAGCATGATGTCACAAGTCACAGTCACAAACTATCACATTATAACACTGTCATGATCACACTATTACATGATTATATGGCATAATGGAAAATGGTAGAAGAATCTAAAAGGAATAATATCATACAATATATTATATATATGTTGATCTTGAGGAAAACATATGGTCATTTAGGGTAGGCTAAAGTAGTAGAGCATGGACCATTAGGTTTTAGTATATAAGGTAGATAATCCTGTACAGAGTTCTTTATTAAGTTCTCTTGTATTAACCCTAATACAAGGTTTATACTACTATTGTAGATAAAATCAGTGAGTGTAAATCATATCTAATATACTGTAGCAGACTAGACAATAGAAATCAGAATAAGATAAAGGTGGTTATTAGTTCACCAGGAGCTATTCTAGATAATGGCCAGCCTAGGAGTGTAACTAAGCCTCTGTAAAGTAGATCTATGTTATGGAATGCTTTGGACACTAATATTTTTCTTTTTCTTTTATCTATTTTTCTTGATTTTATATTTCTTTTCTTTTGAATTTCTTTTTCTTTTATTGATGATGAAGAGGCACATGATATGGCAGTCACATGGCAGGTCACATGATGTGACGTCATAGGCCTAGAACATGATAGAAGAATCTGAAAGATGACGTTAGAGTACATGGTGTACACATGGTGGCCTTGAGTAAGACGTGAGGTGGACATGAGGTAGTAGTACAGACCAACATGTAACAATATAAATAGGACTCTAATTTAGCAGAGGCTCCTTGTTGAGTTCTCTTGTGATTTCCCCACCTGATCACCTACTGAGAGCTTTACTTACTTGTATAGCTATTGGACTTTGTATCTAGTGGTTGCCACAACAATCTAGACTTATAGTATTACTAATATCCCCTGATAGAAATCTTATATTAGGTTAATACAAGAGAACTCAATAGAGAACCTCTGTATAGGATTGTCTATCTTATATACACTGGGCTAATGATCCATGCTACACTAATCATAGCCTACTCTAAAGAGCATATGTTTTCTATAAGGTTAATTGTTGTGGCAACCACTAGACACTCAAGGTCCAATGATCTCACTAATGAGTAAATCTCAAAGGAGAAGTATAATGTGGGAATTCACAAGAGAACTCGACAAGGAGCCTCTTCTTAATTAAGGTCCTATTTATACAAATGGTTCATGGTCCATGCTACTAATAATTAAACCTGCCCTATAGTCCATGC